>JADMIO010703102.1_pt1 | contig 107109 bp, 87 predicted proteins | sample 8958161 | NCBI WGS metagenome assembly JADMIO01 (sample SAMN16585339, study PRJNA669376) | soil metagenome | isolation source: Crop rotation soil | place: USA: Cullars Rotation, Alabama | collected 2011
GCCGCGACTTCAAGTCACGTGAATTCCAAGCTTCGGATCCCACTGTGCTGGAAAGTAACGGTCCATTAGGATAATGAATGACCATATCAACCGGCCCCATTGTGCTGCTATGTTTAATATAGATCGGAAGCTTGACCGTGATTCCGAATGAATCGGAGATAATACTGCCACTCGAGAATTTGTACGATAACTTTGTGCCAACAGGCGCGATCATAATAGGATCTCCCCCTGAATTTGTGGTTCGCCAAATGGAGCCTTCGTTATCGGCAGCAAGAATGATATTGTCGCTGATCGCACAAAGAAGACGGGTGTCATTATTGATCGATGGGCCTCCGATCGATTTCCAGTTTTTCCCTCCGTCGGTCGTGCGGTTGACTCCATCGTTCAAGGTGCCAATATATAACGCATGAGCAGAAAAGGACATCGAGCCGACAACAACATTTCCACTTCGTTCAAAGATAGTATCGAGCGTATTTGTTTTTGTATTTACCTTAAAGATTTGGCAGCGTTTGTCGGTGAAGATATGTCCTTCCTCATTCATTAAATAAATATTGTCGTTCGAACAGGAATCGACGGCTATTCCCCAGCAATCATAATCGACATTAGCTATGATTGTTCTCCAAGTCACCCCAAAATCGGTTGTTTCGCGAAGATTGCCGAACGTTGTACCATCGCTTCCGGAATGAGCTACAGCTGCACCATTTGATAGTCCCAATGCTCCTAATTCATGATCTCCGGGATTGAAGGTTATCCAAGTAGCACCGCTATTTGAAGAATAAAAGAAACCGACAAGATCGATAGTGGCAACAATATTAGTCTTGCTTCCGGCAAAGTTTGCTCCGAAGCAATCGGTTTCGTTCAATATTCGAATCCAGGTTTTTCCCTGATCGTGTGTTATGAATACCCCGTTTCTTGTGGACATAACACCTGTGCTAGTATCAAAAAAATCAATTTGGGTTATGACGGCGCCAACTCCCGGAGAAACTTGCTTCCAAGTCACCCCCGAATCAAGTGAATTCCAAATAGCTCCTTCGCGGCCAGCCCAGGTAATACCAGAACGAAATGTAATACAACCAAACCCACAACAATTACCAGGAATAGTACCGATCAGGCGAGTGGCCGTTTTTGTCCATTGGGAGAATACATTGGTCACAACCAATGCTACTAACAGGAGTGCCAACCAAGTCTTGTGCATACGCCGCCTCGATGAATAATAATTAAAACACTTAAGGCGGCTAAAGTTACAATCCACCAGCAATTATCCTAGCTGGTATAGGCTAAAGGCTTTATTAAAGGTTTATCCAAATGCTTTTGGGTAAGGAAACAATAATTTTCAGAAAGTGACGCAATGTGATCGACTGGTCCTCGAAGGCCTCGCTTCGTTATTTCAAATGCCGTATAGCCATAATTACTTAGGAACGTTTGAAGTTCTTCAGCACTATAACCTGCTAAGCGCATCATATCATCGTTCACTTCAAGAATCAGCATTGGCTTATGATCGGAAGAAAGTAACCCGGTCATTCCCTGAAGGGCAAACAGCTCGGCTCCTTCAATATCCATTTTAACAAGATCGATCCTTCCTTGCAATTTCTCTTGCTCAATAAGATCGTCAAGACGGATAGCTTCAACTTCGATGATCTCATTAGAATTATTTGCCCAACCAAGTACAGTTGTAGCTGTGCCACTATTAGCCGCATTCGGGAGTTGAAATTTTAGAGTGTCTTGTTTATTACTTAGTGCTTTTGGAATTAGTGTAAGTTTATTTTCAAGGTGATTAAGGCGGATATGATACTGCAGTCGCTCGATCATCTTCGGCATTGGTTCGAAGGTATAGACTTTCTTCGAATACTGTGCAAAGAGCAAGGCATACTGTCCGATATTGCCACCGACATCCATTGTTATATCGGTATCCTTTAGTATTACCTGCATAACCTTATCATATTTCGCTTCGAACAGATTATAGTAGACCGGATACTGCATAAGGTCGTCGAGCTGCAGCTTCATTGTTCCACGGTCCTTGGTCTGAACTTCTACCGTAACCGGTTCGCCTGCCCAGCTATGAATGAGCATCATTAACGGGTATCGCCCTTTTTTAACAGGGGTGTAGGTCAGGTATGTCCTGAGGGCTTTGCGGGCAATAGATTTAAGAAAAGATGCCATTCGGGTTTACTTGCGAAAATTGCCCATAGGTAACTATTATGTGCTTAGTACTACTCCCCAAAACTGAATTCGGCCTCCAAATCAAGAGAAACAAACAGTGGCTCTTAGCGTTTACGATGGCAATATTTGCTAACCATACTAATGCGTAACTATCTCAAGATTGTTCTTCTGTTTCCGATACTGGTTCTTGCATCGTGCAGCGAACGTTCGCAGCTTCCGAATAAAGCATTCGAGGGTAAGATCGTCCAGAAGATCACCTTAGGCGGTGGGCTTTCGGCTTTGAAAGATCCACCGAAAACCATTACGGCACCTCCGGAGCCAACCCCGGCTACCGGCCCATCGATCTCGGTTACGATGTATACAAAAGGCGATAAAGTTGCTTACGATGTACCGATCCCTATCGTCGGTGTGCCGATTCATTTTATTGTCGATAGAAATACCCGAACGTTGACGGCACTTGTCCCAAATAAAGTAGCATACGTTTCAGATCTTCGGACGATGGACAAGACTCGGGCGAAGATCGATGACTCACTTGCCGATCATCACGGCTTTATCGATTCACTTCAGGCACATCTACCGAAACCGACCGGTCAAAAGAAAACCATTAACGGACTTGCAGCTGAAGAATACAAAACCAGTATTTCCGGTACTGATATTACCTTATGGCTGACGCAGGACTCGCGCCTGAAGTTCTATGATGTAATCCGGGATGCGTTCCTCGGAAAGCAGCAGACTGGCCTGGGAGGACTTGAAGAAGTATTTGCGGTCCTCGGCCAAGTTGCCGGTGAAGGTAAAGTCCCTGTTTCGATGGATGTTGTTTCTAACGGTCATACTCTTATAAAAACCGAATTGACGGAAATGAGTGAAGAAAGCGTCGATGATGCCGTATTTGAGATTCCTAAGGGATATACGGTCCAAAAAGCTACCGATATCCTGAAAGGCCAAAAAGAAGGCACTTCTGAAAAGTAGTACTTTTCGGTGATACTTTCTTAGGCTGGGTGTGTTATGAAATACGATGAGTAAGATCGTTCGAGTCTCCATTTGGTCTGTTGTTTTTGCCTGCATTTTGGCTGCAAGTGTAGCTGCCCAACCTATTGCGGGCAGAATGCTCGTACGAATTACTCCCGATGCTGTTAGTTCGGTTCGCGAAGCCTTTTCTTCTGTTGTTTCCGATGATAGCCATTTTGATCCTCAACGATGTGCTCTGAAGGATGAAACTGCGATCCACTCACTTTTTGGAATTCCAGCATCCGTAAAGTTATTTCAGTTGAGACCGTTCGTTGCTCAGCACAATATTGCTCTCGAGGATTTACGTGAACGAACGAATCCCATTCTGTTTGCCCAAACAAAATTTGGTATTCGTATTGTCGAAACCGAGGAATTACATTTTCTACGAACAAGCGAAGAAAAATTATCCCGTTGGTTTGAGATCATTTATATTGGTGCAACTGCAGAACAGTTTGTTGCCATCTTAAGAAAGTCCTCGTTGATCGAGGTTGCAGAACCCAGATATTCCTATCCGCTTTGTCTGAAGCCAACCGATCCAAAGATCGGGGACCAATATGCTTTAGCCGAAATGAATATGTTCAAGGCTTGGGATATTGAAACGGGCGATCCTTCGATACTCGTTGCCGATGATGATATTGGAGTCGATTGGGCTCATGAAGATCTCCGAGACGCTATTTATAGTAATACTGGAGAAACCGGTACCGATGCTAACGGCATTCCGAAAAATGCGAATGGCATTGACGATGATAGCAATGGCTTTATCGACGATTGGCATGGCTGGGATTTTGCCGGCGAGGACGATAGCGCACCTGATAATAACCCTACTGCAACTGCCGAGCATGGTACCCATACCAGTGGTATCATGGCCGCGACAGCAAATAATAATAAGGGTGTTGTCGGCGTCTGCTTTGGGGCGAAGCTGCTTCCGATAAAATGCTCTGGTGCGTTTGGTAGGGGTGTTGCTTTTGGGTATGAAGGAATGGTCTATGCTGCCGATATGGGAGCCAGTGTTGTCAATAACTCCTGGGGAGGGACAAATTTTAGCGACGTTGGGCAGGATATTGTAGATTACGTAACCGGGAAGAACTGTCTTGTTGTTGCTGCTGCCGGTAATTCTTCTCATGAGGAAGATCTCTATCCTGCAAGTTTTAAACATGTTCTTTCTGTCGGTTCGACGACGGTAAACCATGTCTTCTCGAGTGATTTTTCGAGTTACAGTATTTATGTCGATGTCTGCGCTCCTGGAAGTAACGTCTTAAGTACGGTACCCAATAATAATTACCGTGAACTGATGGGGACGAGCATGGCCTCTCCTAATGCAGCAGGGGTTGCTGCGCTTGTCCGAAAACACTTCCCATCGTTATTGCCCGATCAGGTGATCGAGCGGTTACGGGTGACCTGCGATCCGATTAATAGTAACCCTCATCCCGGTCTTACCGGCGGAGGAGTTGTCAATGCCCTTGCAGCACTCGGCTCGTCAAAAGAATTACATTCGGTTCGAATCGTCGATGTAAAGATCGATGATGATAATCATGATGGAATGCTTGTAGCCGGCGAAAGTGCATTCGTTACATTATATGTGAAGAACTATCTCGATCCGGTTATTAAATTATCGGCTGAAGTCGAGATTCCGAATACCAGTGGAGTGACGGCTTCGAATACTTCGCTGCAATTTGGCGATGTAAGTACACTCGATACTTCCTCGAATGCTCTTGAGACGTTTAAGATCACCATTGCATCGAACAATAGTATTTCGAACCGGATCATTCGGCTTCCAGTCCATTTTTTCAGCAAGGCATCGAATTACTTCGACACGGATTATTTCTCGTTTACCATTAACCCGAACTATCTCGATCTGAACAAGAATACCGTTACGGCAACGATCGATTCGAAAGGTGGTATTGGGTATAACGATGCACCGAGAAATTCTCAAGGTTCGGGTTTCGTCTGGAAAAATGCTCCCGCATCTATTTCAGCCGAAGGTAGAAGTATCATGTTTCTTGCCGGGCTTATGGTTGCAACCAGTCCCGAGCACATGGCTACCTTGTCCCCGGGGACCGGCTCTGATTCCTATGCCGATGCTGACTTTTCTGCCATTTCACCGGTGCATTACGTCCTTCCTCCCGATCATCCGAAAGCTATTCAGGAGATCCAGACCGTCTTCACCGATGCCAAAGATCCGGCTGTCGATTCGTTCGGACATGCAAACGAAGTTGGGGTTTCCGTTCGCTTGCGAAGTTACGAGTTCAATGAAGGCGATGCCGCTAATGCTGTTGTGCTTGATTATCTTATTTCTCATCGCGATACGGATTCTCTGATAACAGCATCTGACCTTACGGTTGCTTCGCTTTTCATGGATTGGGATATCGGCCCCAACGGCGTATTAAATTTTGCATATGTTTCGCCGCTCGATACCGCGATTGGTGTTACTCGTCGCTTAGAACCCAACTTCCCCTATGTTGGAATAAAATTGATATCCGATCTTCCATATATCGGTAAACCGGATGAAGAAACGACAGCGATAAATTTTTATGCATTGGATAACGACGGTTCGAATGGTAGCGCTTCGACGTATAGCGGATTCGATAATGATGAGAAATGGCTGACGATGATCACGCCTCGTCCTGTTGCAGGTCCACGGGATGTATCAATGATCTACGGAGTAAAAGATCTGCCGCTGGCAACAAAAGACTCGGCAAACCTTACGTTTGTAATTGCCTTCGGTACTGACGATGCCAGCCTGAAATCAGCGATCGATAAAGCAGAGCAACTTTGGAAAGGGGCTACTGCTGTGCGTACTACCTCTGAAACCGGATCTTTCGAATTATATCCAAATCCAACGACAGACATTGTGCGAATTAGTTGGAATGGAAATACAAAAGCTTCGATCTCAGTCGTTGATGTCCTTGGTAGAAAAGTTATTGCTAAAGAAATAACCGGCTCTTCTGCATCGATAGATCTCTCCAATCTATCTGCTGGTTCATACCGTGTCACTCTCGAGAGTGACCGAGTCAGTGTTTCTAAAAATATTGTAAAGCAATAGGCTGATTCTTTTTATCGGTCGATAATAATTTTTTGTGTAACTACTGTATCTCCTTCCTCCATTTTTACCAGATATGTCCCTGCGGGGAGGGAGTGTATGTCAATGGTTGTAGGATGCCCTGTTGGTTCGGTTTGTTGGTGATGCAATACTTCGTTTCCAAGAAGATTATAAATCGAAACTGATCCTATGTTACTAGGAATTTGGATTTCATCCTGAGCAGGGTTAGGAGTGACAGTATTTGTTTCAGTTGATACGGTTGGTTTGACTGATAGTAATGAAGGATCGTCAACTTCGCAAATAAACCCATCAAATGTACCTCCGTGATAGGTTGGTCCCGCCGACGAGTCTGTATCTCTGACTAATCCGGAGATAAGGAATCGTCCCGGTGCAATTGGCAACATTGACGAAGCATATTCCAGATTAAGACATTTGTCCCATATTTTTTTTCCTTGAGCGTTGATCCTTAGTAGCCAGATATTATAATAATCATCCAGATTATAGGATATATCTCCATCTATGGATGAGGTTGCCGCTAGTATGATATATGAAGAATCGGCCATTTGACAGATTACTCTTGGATCGTCCCTTCTGCTTCCCCCATATGCTTGCTGCCACTCAAGAACTCCGGCGGAATTAAGTTTTAATAGCCAGATATCATCGTCCTTATGATACCCTGATACTTCAGGGCCACCAGCACCAATTTGGGCAGCTATCAAATATCCTCCATCGGATGTTTGAATTACTGTTTTGCCATCATCAAATCCCGTCGATCCGAAACTTCGCTGCCATTCTAAAACACCAAGTGAATCAAGCTTAACAATCCATACATCACTTCCGCCTTGATTATGAAGTAACTCGTTTGAAATTGTAGTAAAACCTGTGAAGAGAAAACCACCATCGGAGGTCCGAATCATCTTTGTAGCTCCATCTCCTTTTAAAGGCCCATCACCGCTAATACCTCCGAAGCATCGTTGCCAGAGTATCGAACCATCGTTTGTTATCTTAACAACCCAGGCATTTCTTACTGCTGTTGGTGGATGCACACCACTAAGGTCAGAATCCATCGAATTTGATTCGCCGGCAAAGACAAATCCACCATCGTCCATTGATAAGATGGAATAGGCATAGTCATCTTCAGAACCACCAAAATATTTGGACCACTCTACCGAAAGCGAGGGTGAAAGTTTAACAATATTAATATCACACATCCCACCGTTAAATGTAGTGTCGGGTGAGCCACCCCAATTGAGTCCATACACGATTCCAATTGCAATGTAACCTCCGTCAGGGCATTTAACGATCTGTGGTTCTTGGCCAAAGTCATTAAATGTCCCGGTTACATTTAACGAATTGAAAAACGATTGTTTGGTAATTTGATGGGAAGCATTTATTTTTCCAACCCAAGTATCTTTACCTGTATTATTGTCAATGTCACCATCCAGTGAACCTGTCGTTGCAAGAAAGACAACGGTGCTGTCATTTTCGATCGTGCTTGAGTAGATCCAATCCAGTTCAGAGCCTCCAATACATCGTATCCATTTAAGCTGTGGTTGCGCAATTGAATCGCAACAAAAAGAAAAAATAGTCAAAAGGACAATAGCCGATAGTATTTTTTTCATAGCCGTAACTTTATTCGAGAAGATGTAACCAGAGTCCGAAAAATACGAATAAAATAATACTAAATCCCCAATTGTAACTCCCTCCCTCGGTTTGTGTTTTATATTTGCTTTTACTCATACATACATCTTGGAGGATGCAATGAACCGTAGAGCTTTTCTTAGTAGACCCGCCTCGTTTTTAACTAATTCGTCAAAACCCGCTAGGCCGTTAGCAACAACGGGATTAGAGCCATTCACCGGCACGTGGGATTATGCTGCTGCGGCGCATTTGGTTCGTCGTACCATGTTCGGTGCTAAACATGCTGATACTCTAAAGGTGTTGGGCCTCTGGCTGGATATGGCTGTTGATGAATTACTGGCTCCGCCACCGGCAAATGATCCTCCGGCGCCTATTTATTACAATGGGACTAATATGGGTACGGACTGGACAAATCTTGCCTGGACCGATACGAATACCGATAACCAACGCCTGACATACTTGCAGACCTGGTATTTCCAGCAAATGATCGAGCAGCCGATGTCGATCTCAGAAAAGATGACACTGTTCTGGACCAATCATTTTGCGACCGGAGCAAACTCGGTAAAAGATTCACGCTTTATGTATGCGCAGAATGCGATGCTCCGCCAACATGCGTTAGGGAATTTCAAAACATTGGTTAAAGAGATCACCGTTGATCCAGCAATGCTTGTTTTTCTCAATGGTAATCTGAATACAAAGACCGGTCCCAATGAGAATTATGGTCGTGAATTGCAAGAGTTGTTCACCATCGGTAAAGGCCCGGAAATTTCACCCGGTAATTATACAAATTATACTGAAGCTGATATTAAGGCAGCCGCTCGGGTCCTAACCGGTTGGAAAGCCGATGCCACTAATATCACTTACAGCTTTAAAGACAGCGACCACGTTACTACCGATAAACAGTTCTCTTCAAATTACCAAAATACGGTTATAAAAGGCCGCAGCGGTCGCACTGGTGCCGAACAGGAGATGGATGAGTTGATCTCGATGATCTTCAATCAACAAGCAACGGCATTATATATTTGCCGGAAGATCTATCGCTGGTTTGTCAGTACTGAAATTACTACTGATACCGAGACGAATGTTATCGTGCCACTTGCCGATCTCTTGAGGCAAGGAAATTATGAGATCAAGCCGGTGATGGCAAAGCTGTTAAAGAGCGCTCACTTCTTCGATATGGCAAATCGGGGAGCGATGATAAAGAGTCCGGTGGATTTTGGCATTGGTACACTTCGTGCTTATCCAGTGCAGACATGGTACAAAGCCGATCCGACTACACCTGACCTTTTCCTGCCTACTACTAATCAAGGCATACATTGGGCACTGCGTCCGTTCCGCCGCAATCTTGCCACAATGCAGCAGGATCTCTTTAATCCGCCAAATGTTGCGGGCCTTCCGGCCTATTATCAAACGCCGCAGTTCGATGAACTGTGGATCAATGCCGATACCCTTCAAAAGCGCGTCAAGGTTATCGACGATCTGTTGATCGCAACATTGAAGTACGATGAAGAATATGGATATGCACTCATTAATGTGATCGAGATGGCTAAGCAGGTTTCCGATCCTTCGTCCGTTACCAAACTAATTGACGAATGGAGCCGGATGCTATTCCCAGTTGAATTGAACAGTGATCAAAAGCAAGCAGCTCAGGCAGTATTGCTTGGCTCGAAGACAGCAACCGATTGGCAGAACATCTGGAATGCCTATATCCAAGCGCCGACCGATAAAGCAAAGGCTGACGCTGCCGATGCAATGCTCAGGCCACTGGCTCGCCATTTAATGGCATTGGCTGAATATCAATTGATGTAACATTTTTAGTAGGAGATACAACTATGCGACGTCGCGACTTTCTAAAATATTCTGCACCGGCTGCCATATTACCCGTAGCTCTTGGCGGCTTTTCCCTTCGGGCTCTTGGCAAAAGCCCACTCTTCGATCACTTGGTAACCCTTGGGTCGTGTGATGATCACGTTCTGGTATTGATCCAACTTGGCGGTGGAAATGACGGACTTAATACAGTCATACCACTCGATCAGTATTCAGCCTATAACAATGCGCGGCCGAATATTGCTGTTGCGGAGAATCAGGTATTAAAGCTGACGAGTGAAACCGGCTTGCATCCGCAATTAACCGGCCTCCAAAATTTATATAGCAGTGGTAAACTTGCCGTTGTACAATCGGTCGGATATCCGACTCCGAATTTTTCCCATTTCCGCTCGACGGATATTTGGCTGTCGGGTTCAGATTACGATCAGTACGTCGATACCGGATGGCTTGGTAGATTTTTGCAAGGAGAATATCCCGGTTTCCCCGTGGGATATCCAACGACATCGATGCCCGACCCGCTGGCGATCCAGATCGGGTCGGTCATCTCACCAGCCCTAGAGGCCACCATGGCGAACATGGGAATGGCCTTCACCAACCCAACGACGTTTTACAATATCATTAAAGATACTTCGGCGACCAATTCGACCAAAGAAGGTATCTATACAAAGTATGTTCGCGACGTTGGCGATCAGATCACAGCGTTTGCAACTCCGGTGAAGAATGCGGCTCTTAAAGCAACGAATAAGTCGTCGCTCTGGCCGGCAGCAAATCAGAATACTCTTGCCGATCAACTAAAATTAGTATCGTTGTTGATTGCCGGTGGGTTAAAGACTCGCGTCTATGTTGTAACGCTTAACGGCTTCGATACCCATTCGAATCAGAATACTGCTGGAGCAGGGACCCCATTTTCTCATCCACAATTACTTGGACTTGTTCAGCAAGCGATCAGTGCTTTCCAGGACGATCTAAAATTAAATGGTGTCGAAGATCGGGTTGTTGGAATGACGTTCAGTGAATTTGGTCGTCGTATTATGAGTAATGCCGGAGGTACCGATCACGGCACTGCTGCTCCGCTCTTTGTGTTTGGCTCGAATGTCACTGCCGGAATCTTCGGCCCGAATCCGACCATTCCCAATTCGGTGACGGTCAATGATAATGTCGATATGCATTTCGATTTCCGATCGGTCTATGCATCGATACTGAAAGATTGGTTCTGTGCCGACGATATGAAGATCCAGAATGTCCTGTTCAAAAACTTCAAAGGCATTCCCTTCATCAAAGGCTCAACGGCAAGTGGCGTTGGTGCGAATGAGACCGTAAGCGAAGTCAAGATCGTGAGTTGTTATCCGAATCCGATCCTCTCGTCTTCGCAAATCACCATTCACACAAACGGAGACTATACTCATCTTGCCGTCTTCGATAATATCGGTAGGGAAGTAAAGACGCTCGTTGATCGCAATCTTGCTGCAGGCGACCATTTAATTCCGTTCGATGCCAGCAGTGTCTCAAGTGGGACCTACTATGTCAGACTGCAATCGGGTAATGCGGTAACGACGAGGCAGGTAGTTGTTACAAAATAGGACTGGATTCGAAATTGGTTTGGGGTTTTCGAGATCAATCCAATAAATCCCTTACATCCAACGAATCCAAGTTCAGACTTTAACTCGCATCAACGCATTCAGCGTATCGACTTTCTTGCCATGCAAATGCAGCAGGAATTTTTCGATATTTTTCTCGAGCGATGCTTCGGTCTTCATTGAGTTAAGATAGCGGAGTATCTCCTTCTTTCGCGAAGGTATTAGCTTTTCATAGGCTTCTTTTGCGGTCTTGTCTTTCGATAAAGCCAGTTTAAATTTTGGAGGCATTGGCTCGACCCTTGGTTTCGGATCGAAGGCTATTTCAACGGTTGCTTTATCGCCAACATCAATACCCGCCGCTTTGCGCATCGGAGTATTCAAATATAAGCGCCACTTACCTTGATATCGTACAAGCGTTTGAATGAATGGCTTGTCATTTAATTTGCCGGTAACCGGGATAGGACCTTTATCTTTGCCGGCCTGTTTGAATATGGCGGTAAGAATTTTTTGAGGGACGTTCAGATATGGATTTACGCCGATGATCATGATAAGACCACTAAATGAAACCATCGTCAAATCCAAAACCCTTAATTAAGCAGCGTATTCTTTAACAACGCTTCTTGCAATTACCATACGTTGTACTTCGCTTGTACCTTCACCGATCGTCAGAAGTTTTGAATCGCGCCAGAATTTTTCGACCGGGAATTCCTTGATGTAGCCATAGCCACCGTGGATCTGGATCGCTTCTTCGCAGATATTTACGCAGGCTTCGCTGGCGAACATCTTTGCCATCGAAGCGGCTGTGCCATACGCATCACCACTATCGCGAAGATTAGCAGCTTTGTAGGTGAGCAGTCTTGAAGCATCGAGCTTCATTGCCATTTGAGCAAGTTTGAACTGGATGCCTTGCATTTCAGCCAGTGTCTTTCCGAACTGCTTACGCTCCTGTGAATATTTTACTGCTGCTTCGAACGCACCTTGAGCACACCCGACACTTAAGGCGGCAATGGCAATACGTCCGCCATCAAGAATTTTTAATGCCTGTACAAATCCTTCGCCTTCATTACCAAGTAAATTCTCTGCCGGTACTTTTACATTCTCTAGAAGAAGGCTTGAGGTTTCGCTTGCGCGCATTCCAAGTTTGTTCTCTTTCTTCGAAGCCGAAAATCCGGCCATCGACTTATCGACGACGAATGCACTAATACCGTGAGCAGCATTGCTGCGATCGGTTACGGCCATGATGACAGCCGTCTCACCATAGCTGCCGTGAGTAATGAAATTCTTCGAGCCGTTGAGAATGTAATGGTCGCCGTTCTTTTCAGCGATCGTCTGAGTACCACCGGCATCGGAGCCGGCACTTGGTTCTGTCAAACCCCAGGCACCTATTACTTCGCCACGAGCAAGCGGTGGAATATATTTGCTCTTAGTTGCTTCCGATCCGAAGGCTAGGATGTGACCGGTACAAAGCCCGTTATGAGCAGCAACCGAAAGAGCTACTCCCGGACAGGCTCTTGCGATCTCCTCAATGATGATAGCATTCTCAAGCGCTCCAAGGCCAGCACCACCAAGCTCCGGTGGGACCATGATCCCCAGAAAGCCAAGCGCGGCCATTTTCTTGAGAGTATCCATCGGAAAGATCTGGCCTTCATCCCATTCAATGGCATGCGGCTTGATCTCAGCCTCGGCGAATTCGCGGGCAAGTTGACGGATGGATTGTTGGTCGTCGCTTAAGTGGAAATCGAGTGACATTTCGGTCTGATCGTGAAAGGACAGATAACCGCGATTCGTGGCTCGTGGTTCGTGCTTTGAGGTTTGTTTTATAGGCCTACGTTTTTGCCGATGAATCGGAAGCCAACGTAGAAAAAATCTGAAGGAACAGGGGTCGGACGGTTAAGATCGTCCTTGATAAATGATTCATCCCCTATGAAGACACTCATTCGGGTTGCTGCCCCTGAAAATTCGAGGCCTGCTTCAGCTCTAAATTGAGATGCCCAATCTTTGTATGCATTATATGCTGATTGTACTCCCATATATCTCATATAGAGTAGAGCATCTCCCCAATGATAGATGTCGATCTTCATACCGGCAGCGATCGATGTATTTAATGTATTAATATCATAGAGCAGCGTGGTGCTTGCCGGTATTCTATCGTCCTGACGAATAATATATTGGTCAATTTGTAGAGTAACAGTTGCTTTAATACCAGGAATAATAGGGAAATTGCTTCCAACCAAGCGCCCCATCAGCGACCCATAGATCAAAGATCTCGATTCATGCGCACCAACAGTATTATAATCGAGATTATCGACATCATGCCGACAACGATGAATATATCCGAAGGATAATTGTCTGTTTAGGCCGGGGAATAAAGTATCGCTGTCATATGTAAAGTCAAGTGAATATAATAATCCTTCAGTCCAATAGATCGCACGAGGATTAAAGGAGATATTATTATAAGTATCAGCAAGTATTTCAAAATCGCCAACAAGCGAAATAGCCGAGCGCCGCCACTGAACAAGCTCAAAGAAACCACCGAATGAAATATCCCATCCATAGCGCTCACCAGTACTATGAAAACCATGAGAGAGATTGCCCCACATTCCTTGTTGCGTTAAATACCTTGCCGCTGAGTCAGTACCGGAAGGATTACGAAAGCTGAATGACGGAATAAAACAACGCGAAGGAAAGAGCTGAGCGGAGGCATTTGAAACAGCAAATACTGTAAAGAGGGCAAGGAGATATTTCATCTGACAAATTTACAACTATTTATTGTCGCTACAGAGTTACCGTAACTTTGCACCACCATTTTCCATTTTTATTTAATTTCGTTGTGCCGCATCTCGAACTTCGCAATATTGAAAAGCGCTATGCTAATAATAGCGACGCTGTGCGTGGGATTTCCTTTTCGGCTGAGAAAGGGGAGTTTATCGTGCTTGTCGGTCCGTCGGGCTGTGGGAAATCGACGACGCTTCGGATGATCGCCGGTCTTGAAGAAGCGACTGGTGGCGACATAATCATCAACGGCACCAGAGTTAACAACCTTGAACCCAAAGACCGTGATATTGCAATGGTCTTTCAGAACTATGCGCTTTACCCGCATCTGACCGTCTACGAGAACATCGCCTTCCCACTTGCAATACGCAAAGAGCAAAAATCTACGATAGAAGCAGCAGTGCATTCGGCAGCGAATTTGCTTTCGATAACCAAACTGCTCGAGCGCAAACCAAAAGAGCTTTCCGGTGGCGAGCGTCAGCGTGTAGCGCTTGGCAGAGCGATCGTTCGTAATCCTCAGGTCTTTTTATTCGACGAACCGCTTTCGAATCTCGATGCTGCCTTGCGCACTGAAATGCGAGCCGAATTGAAATCGCTACAGCGTCGTCTCGGTACAACGATGGTGTACGTTACTCACGACCAGACCGAAGCCATGACCATGGGTGATAAGATCGTCGTAATGAATTCCGGACAGATCGAGCAGACAGGCACTCCACGAGAGATCTATGATAGCCCCGCAACTCCATTCGTTGCCAGGTTTCTTGGTACACCCACCATTAATATGATTCAGGGGACGATAGGGACTGATTCGTATTTCGAGGCAGCCCGCTTTCGCTTACCTGTCCCTGAAAACAAGTTTGCGATCGGATCGGAAGTTTTATTGGGAATTAGACCGGAGGCTTTTGCCGTTGCAAGTGCGGGTTCGACCGATGCCTCAGTTGTGTCTGGAACGGTCGAACTGGTCGAACGTCTTGGTGGTGTAACGAATTGTTACCTCACCTCACCGATAGCCGAGCGTGGCAGAATTGCGATAACGCTCAGCGAAGGTGACCCGCTACCGGCGATTGGCGACGAATTGCGGATTATTCCGCGAAGCCGGGGCTTGCATTTGTTCGAGAAAATATAATATATACTATACGCTTATACCTATGTGTAAGCGACAACTACATCAGGTATCATACAGTCAATGACAACATCATTACATCCGCTCTTTACGCAGCCATCGAACCGCGTTTCGGTTTTCGTCGATGGTGAAAATGCCTACTATGCCCAGCGCTCGCTTGGTTGGTTTTTCGATCCACGCAAATTGTTAGAATACTTCACCGAAGCAGCCACCATCGGCGATGCCTTTTGGTATGCTTCGCAGAAGATGCCGCCCGATCCGCGCGAGCAGCGTTTCTATGGCTACCTCAACCATGCCGGCTATACCGTTCGCGTAAAGTCGATCAAGTATTTCCGCGACGAAGCCACCGGCGAACTTACCCGCAAGGCAAATCTCGATCTTGAACTCGCCGTCGATCTCTTCACCACGATCGCACAGTACGACACTGCTGTGCTCGTCACCGGAGATGGCGACTTCGAACGAGCCGTCGAATTACTCCGCAGCTATGGTAAACGCGTGATCGTCGCTTCAACGCAAGATACTGTCGCCCGGGAGCTTCGCAACGCAGCCGGAAAGCATTTCTTCGATCTTGCCGAGATTCGCAGCTCCATCGAGCGCTTTACCAACGGTGCCGATTCGATGCATCGCGGCGAAGAATCAGTCTTGCAACCAGGCTTATAAGAAGTCTATCTAAGCGTATGATCATCAGTCAGCCAAACGAAGGGGAGTACACTCCGTATCTCGGTGCTTACATTGCAATGGTACCGGGCAATGATCTTATTAAGTATTTCGAAACGCAGCAGGAGAGCGTCAGCTCCATCGCTGCTGCATTAAGTGAGGAGAAGCTTAACCACCGCTACGCCGATGGCAAGTGGTCGATCAAAGGAGTCTTTTCGCATCTCATCGATACCGAACGCATCTTCGCCTATCGTGCCCTAACCATCGCTCGTGCCGATAAGAACGAATTACCCGGCTTCGAAGAAAGCGATTACGTCGAAATGGCGAATGCCGATACCCGCACCGGTGCCGATATCATCGCCGATTATGATGCCTCCAGGCGCTCAACGATCGAGCTCTTCAAAAGCTTCGATGCCACCATGCTCGATAGAATAGGCATAGCCAACGGAACACCACGCTCAGCCCGAGCGATGGGTTATGCCATTGCCGGCCATGAGATTCATCACCTCAAAGTGATACGAGAACGATACCTTAGCTAACGAAAGCTCGTCTTCGTTTTTTATAGTCTCTAGGTTTCTATTCCCGCCCATCATTGAAATGATGGGCTATGTTGTTGCCGTCCTACCGGACTCTGGTGAGTTGAGTGCGGATGCACGACGACAATATAGCCCACGAATTCATTCGTGGGCGGGGCAGAGGTCTTCGCGAATACCGTAGCGCTGGCGTCCCGCCGGCATGGTTCGGGCAGGGCAATGTTAACGGTATTGACTGATTTGGCAAATGACGCTGCGTTGAATTTTCTGATGGATTGTTGCTGACGATAGGTTGCCGGCGGGACGCCAGCGCTACGGTTTTCGTGACAACTGACTGGAACACATTTTCGTTATCAATATGATATGCCGATTGCCCCTGCTAAAAAGACGCAAAAATTGCCACCTGCTTCAGTGAATGGCGGAGCGTTGCCTTCGGCGAAAAAGCCGATTATCATTAAAGGCGCACGGGTCCATAACCTCAAGAATATCTCCCTCGAACTTCCGCGCAATAAGTTTATCGTCTTTACGGGTGTTAGCGGCTCGGGGAAGTCCTCACTTGCCTTCGATACGCTTTATGCCGAAGGACAGCGGCGGTACGTCGAGAGTCTTTCGGCCTATGCCCGCCAGTTTCTTGAGCGGATGCAGAAGCCTGATGTCGATATGCTCTCGGGGTTAAGCCCGGCAGTTGCCATCGAGCAGAAGACGCTCATTCGCAATCCACGCTCGACCGTTGCGACTCAGACGGAAGTGTATGACTATTTGCGTGTCCTCTATGCGCGTATCGGCACGACGTATTGCTCGCGCTGCGATTCGATCGTTCGTAAAGATACTCCGAGTACGGTTGCGAGGTTGCTTGCCGATCACTTAAAAGACGGCGATAAATTTTACATTCTGTTTCCGATGCATCGCCATTCGAAAAAAGCGATGGGAGAAGAATGGCAGAATCTCAGAGCGCAAGGTTTTTTCCGCATTACACTTTCCGGCCACGAGCGCATCCTCGAACTTTCCGAAGAACCACCGCAGACGATCGACCCGCGTGATGTGAGGGTTCTTGTCGATCGCTTGGTGTACCGAAGCAACGACGACGCGCTTCGCTCGCGTATCGTCGATTCGTTCGAAGCAGCCTTCCGCGAAGGCGGTGGTGTCGGCATCGCCGCAAAACTCGAAGCCGATGGCACGACGGCTGAGTATCGCTTCAGCGACCGCTTCGAATGCTCGAACTGCGGCATCCCTTACGAAGAGCCGGAGCCGAGATTATTTGCGTTCAATTCTCCCTACGGTGCTTGCCCGGAGTGTGAGGGATTCGGCAGAGCGATCGGTATCGATATGAATCTTGTCGTGCCGGATAAATCAAAATCGCTGCGACAAGGTGCGGTTGCTTGTTGGACTGGCCCGAAGTTTATGAGCTTTCTGCACGATCTGGAAAAGATCGCTAAGAAAGCTGGCGTACGGATGGATACTCCATACGCAACGCTTACCGAGAAAGAGCAGAAGATCGTCTGGGATGGCTATGGCGAAGGCTTCAAAGGCCTCTCAGGATTTTTCCACGATCTCGAGACGCAGACCTATAAGCTGCACTACCGTGTAATTCTTTCGCGCTATCGCGGCTATACGACGTGTCCGGTCTGCCATGGTTCGCGGCTACGTCCGGCGGCATTGAATGTAAAGATCGTCGGGAAGAATGTTTTTGATATCGTCAAGATGACGATTCGTCAGGCTCGCGATCATTTCAATACGATCGCACTGACCGAGTTTGAAAAGAAGATCGCCGATAGATTAGTCGATGAGATCGTAAAGCGATTGCGCTATCTCGATGATGTTGGTCTTGGATATTTAACGCTGCATCGGTTATCGAATACGCTTTCCGGTGGTGAGTCTCAGCGCATTCAATTAGCTTCCTCACTTGGCGGAGCATTGACGAGTACACTCTATGTGCTCGATGAGCCAAGCATCGGCCTGCATCAGCGCGATAGCGAACGGCTGCTTGGTATCTTAAAGCGAGTGCGTGATCTTGGTAACACGGTGATCGTCGTCGAGCATGATGAGGACATTATGCGAGCGGCTGATTATATCGTCGATTTCGGTCCGCTTGCCGGTGAGCATGGGGGTGAGATCGTATTCAGTGGCACTCACGAAGAATTGCTTCAGGCAAAATCATCTCGCTCATTAACAGCTGCTTATCTTTCGGGTAAAAAAGTAATTCCTGTTCCGAAGAAACGCCGACGGGTGAATCCGAAGCTTTCGGTTCGCATCAAAGAAGCATCGGAAAATAACTTAAAGCATATCGATGTTGCGTTTCCGGTTGGAGTGTTTACTGCCGTGACCGGTGTATCCGGTTCAGGGAAATCGACACTCGTTCATAGCTGTCTTTATAACGGTCTCTTGAAAGAGAAGAGCGAACCGGTGCATGAAGTGGGTGCGTATGCATCGATCGATGGAGCCGAGTATGTCGATGAAGTCGTGATGATCGATCAGACTCCGATCGGTAAAACACCGAGATCGAATCCGGCTACGTACGTAAATGCCTTCGATCATATTCGCGAAGCATTCTCGAAGACGCTCTATGCAAAGCAACGCGAGCTGACGGCTGGATATTTCTCGTTCAACGTGCCAGGTGGCCGTTGCGAAACATGTCAGGGTGAAGGCTTTGTAAAAGTTGAGATGCAATTTCTTGCCGATATGTATTTGCTCTGCGATGTCTGCAATGGCAGCCGCTATAAAGCCGATGCGCTTGAAGCAGAGATACGAGGAAAGAACATCGTTGATGTGCTTAACATGACAGTCTCCGATGCACTCACCTTCTTCGAGGATAACAAACGCATAACCGGGAGGTTAAAAACACTTGAGGATGTAGGGCTTGGCTATATCAAGCTTGGTCAGCCGGCAAATACATTAAGTGGCGGTGAAGCACAGCGCATTAAACTTGCCACTTATCTCGCCGAACGTAATAAGGATAATACACTCTTCATCTTCGATGAGCCGACAACCGGCTTGCATCTCGAAGATATTGCAAAGCTCTTGAAGGCACTGAATGCTCTTGTTGACGCTGGTAATACGGTGATCGTCATCGAGCATAATCTCGAAGTGGTTAAATGTGCCGATTGGGTGATCGATCTTGGTCCTGAAGCAGGCGATGAAGGCGGAGAGCTTGTTGCCGTCGGTACTCCGGAGCAGATCGCCGAGACGAAGAAATCATATACCGGAAATTTCCTGAAGCGATTACTATGAGTCGCATTCTCCTCATCGCTGCCGAAGCTTCTGCCGACCGCTTAGCGGCTCGGGTAATTCGCGAAGCCAGGCAGATGGGTGTGAATGAATTTTTCGGTATTGGAGGAGAGAAGTGCAAAGCGGAGGGAATGCAGTGTTACTACACACCTGCTGAAATGTCTGTCGTCGGGTTTCTTGAGGTTGCAAAACGATATGGGTTTTTCCGGCGAGTGTTTGAGGAGATGGTTGCTCTGCTCGATGATCCGAACACTCGCCCTGATAAAATTCTTCTTGTCGATTATCCCGGGTTTAATATTCGCTTTGCTGCCGAAGCAAAGAAACGAAATATTGAAGTAATCTACTTTGTAAGCCCTCAGGTATGGGCCTGGAAGCCATCGCGAGTACAGAAGATCGTTGCGAGTGTTTCGAGAATGCTTGTGATCTTTCCGTTCGAAGTCGATATCTATAAGAAAGCTGGGTTGCAACAGACAGAATTTGTAGGTCACCCACTGATTGAAATAATTGACGAAGAAAAGCAAACCTACCAGACTCGTGAAGCTTTTGCAAATAAACATCGACTGAATCCGACTCAAGGATGGCTGCTTGTGTTTGCGGGTAGCCGTAGCGAAGAAGTGCGTCGCCATTTGGATATTATGAGCGAAGCAGCGCAGATCGTAGCTTCTAAACTAAATTTGCAACCGGTGATCGTGGAATCACCAACCGTTAGTGAAGAATTGTATAGCTCTGCTCCAAAATCATTCTCTCATTTTCGAAGTGCAGCAGATACCCATCAACTAATGAGCCATTCTCAGCTTGGAATTTTAAAAAGTGGAACAACAACACTGGAAGCAGCGCTGGCAGGCTTGCCCGGTGTTATTTGCTACCGAACGAGCTGGCCGACTTACTGGATGGCTCGGATGCTCGTAACGCTGAACTATATCGGACTAGCAAACATTGTTCTCGGCAAGCAACTATATCCAGAATTACTGCAAAGCAATATGACGGCAAAAAATATTGCTGATAAATTACTATCGATCGATCAATCGTCGTTTAAAACCGAACTTGCTTCAGTTAGATCAATGCTCGAAAGCGAAGGATCATCGCCTTCGAAAAAAGTGGCCGGATATCTCTCGTGATAGAAACTCTCTTACCACCGGGTTTATCTGCATTAGTTCGGACGTTACGCTACGACTGGATCGGCGCACCATTACCCGAGCGTGCCATCGTTACCTTTTGGCATTCGAAAATGATCGCCGGATGGTGGATGAGCAGAAAGAATGCAGCCGCGCTCGTTTCGAAAAGCAAAGACGGAGAATACCTTTCTTCGGTATTAAAAAAATGGAAGTATGACGTCGTTCGCGGCTCGAGCGGAAAAGAAGGGATGAAGGCACTCTCACAGGCGATGCAAATGATAACAGATGGCAGGGCAAGCAGACTAGTTATTACTCCTGATGGGCCGCAAGGACCACGAGAGATTTTCAAACGGGGAATGTTCATCGCTGCTGCTGAATTAGATCTGCCATTGTATTTTCTCGATGTGTCTTATTCCACTGCCAAAACATTTGACGATAGCTGGGATAAATTCGAAGTGCCGATGCCGCTCTCAAAAGTAACGATCGTCTCGCATCATCTCGATATTCACGATTTTCCTGAGGGCAAAGAGGCGCAGAATGATTTTTTGACCGAAGCATCTCGACGTTTCCAAAGCAAGCCAGCCGATGAACTTCGTTAATTATATAAATCCGTATGCTTGGGCGATGCGCTTACGCAGACGCCTATATCGGCATGGAGCATTGAAGTCTCATGCAGCCGATATTCCCGTGATCTCGATCGGTAACCTTTCTACCGGCGGTACCGGAAAAACACCGATGGCGATCTGGCTTGGGCAGCTTCTTAAAAGTGAATTTTTAAAACAGCCTGCTATCATATTACGAGGATACAGACGCCCGACTAAAGGTCAGATAGTAGTTAGTGATGGGAAGCGGCTGCTTGCAACGCTTGAACAAACCGGTGATGAAGCACAACTGATAGCGAGTGAATTGCCTGGTGCGATCATCATTTGCGATGAAGATAGAGTGCGCGGCTCGGCAAAAGCAGCAGAGCTTGGTGCCGATGTGATTTTACTTGACGATGCTTTCCAGCATCTTCGCCTTAGGCGCGATCTGAATATTTTGCTGATCAATGAGTTCGAAGGTATCCCGCCGGTTCTACCGTTCGGCAAGGGACGCGAACATCATTCGGCGCTTGACGATGCCGATCTCGTTATCGTTACTAATAGTACTGTTGGTCGTCATAATTTCGATTCGATACCGACACTGTTCTCAAAAACAATTATTTCGTCCATTGAGCACCTTGGCACTGACTCTGCATCTATCGATCCTGCTTCCTTGAAAGGACATAAACTCCTTGCACTTTCGGCGATCGGTAATCCGCAAGGATTTGAAGCCTCGTTATCGGAGTATACTATTCTGTCGCATCGCTTGCCCGATCATTTTAATTATGATGTTGGTACGCTCGGCGATATTGTAACGACAGCAAGATTATCGCATTGCGATCGGATCATTACCACCACGAAAGATGCTGTAAAGATCAGACCGCTCGTTGAAAAAGGATTCGTCTCTGAAATTCCGATTCTTGTTGTAAAATCAAACCTTGCTATTACCGATCCGAGCAACCACTTGCACCGGATGATATCGAAACTCCTAAAATGAAACTCCATATCGGATTAAGCTACGCTCCTCAGGATATAACGAAGTATCAAAAATATGCGGCTGCAGTGCGCCATGCTGCCGATGAACTTGGCTATGAAGTGTTGATTACCGATCTTTCATCAGCACCGAATGAGATCGAGACTGTCGATGGAATTATCTTTACCGGTGGTGATGATGTCGATCCTGCTCGTTTTGAAAAACCTGAAGAAGCAGGAAAGTGTGAGATCGATCCCGTTCGAGATGAGAAGGAATTTTCATTTGCTAAGCGAGCGGATGAGCGCAAGTTGCCAGTATTTGGGATCTGTCGTGGCCTTCAATTACTGAATGTATATTATGGAGGAAGTCTCATAACAGATCTTGTCACGGCAGGACTTCCGAATCATTCGAAGATCGACGGTGTCGATCAGCGGCACGATGTTCAGATCGATGGAGATACTTTTTTAAAAAAGCTTACTCGGGCAACGAGTTCTTCAGTAACAAGTGCCCATCATCAGGCGATAGACGATATTGCCAGAGGAATGAGGATAAGCGCTCGCTCGAGTGATAATGAAAAGGTAATAGAGGCTATCGAATGGGAAGAGCCACAGAAACACCCATACTTTCTTGCTGTCCAATGGCATCCGGAACGAATGGAATATGACGAGCCACTGGCCGGCGAGTTATTTGAGAATTTCCTAAATGAAGTGGCTATGCAAAAAACACTTTCTGGAAGACTCTGAATCTAGCGCTTGAGTCGAAAAAAGTGGTAAATTTGCAGTCACGGGCGCTGTGCTGTACACTCCCGAATTTTCATTATACTAACCCTTACGAATATGAAACGTGTCGTGGTATTATTACTATTGTGTCTTCTATCCCCCGTAAGTTCTTTCGCACAACAATTTTGGCTCCAAACGGCTGGGCCCGGTGTCGGCACTGTCACGGCTTTTGGTAAAGGGGCAAATGGGGTGATCCTAGCTGCTTCAGGCGAAAGCGGTATTTTTTATTCTACCAATAAAGGCACCGACTGGACGGCTTCGAGCAAGACCATTGAATATTCCACGAAGGATGTGTTTGCGACAAATTCCAAAGGGTGGATATTTACTATCACCGGCGACGAAGTATTCGTCTCGAAAAATAATGGCCAAGATTGGTCCACAACGGCGGGCTCACCTTCAGATGCTGGGGCATCTTCAACATTACGAACCATTACCATTGACAATGACGATGTATTATACATCGGAACCGATAACGCGGATAGTAAAGGTATTTGGATATCGAATGACGATGGCGATAGCTGGGGAGCGGTAGCTACTGGGTTACCAAAATTACCGGCAATTGGTGGTTATTATTCGGTGGGTGGTATGGCAGCTGGTCCGGACGGGTCTATTTATATTTGCTCTGGCGGTGGTGTTCATAGATTAGCAAGCGGCTCCACAACATGGACATTAGCTGGTTTCGGCGGACAGGTAGATATACCGGGCAAACTCGATACGGTTGTTTACTCTATTGCTGTATCAAGTACTGGAAGAATATTTGCGGTTGTCTCTTCGATCGGCCTTTGTGCTTCATCGGATAAAGGAAAGACTTGGGCACGACTTGCAAATAAAGGTGGCTTAAATACTACGCTGGGCGAAAGTGTTGCTGCCGATGATAATGTCGGTATCATATATAGCGCCGGCCTTGATGGAGTGTATATTTCTACCGATAATGGCGTTAGCTGGAAAATAAGCCGCCAACCCAGCGACGATCCTGCTCAGGCCGTTGCCTTTGCCGGGGCTGCAGCTGCTGCATACATTGGGTATAAAAATAGCGGTGTCGCTTTTTCCGATACTAAGGGTGCAACCTGGATCCCGCATAACAAAGGCCTCTTCAATTCGCATATCAATGCAATGTGCGCCGATAATAAAGGTAATGTTTTTACCAGTGTTCAGTTAAGTTCGATGTACTCAACCAATAACGCTGGGGATGTGTGGAGTAATGTCAGTGAGGCGTTGGCTTCAAAAGATATTAGGGGCCTCGGAGCTACTTCTTCAAATGCACTCTTTGCTGCTACCTACAAGACAGCGGATGAGACGGACAACGGAGGATTGCTTACTTCAAACGATGGTGGGGCAAACTGGACACAAGTCAACCTGACCGGAACCTATGCACCTTTCTTAACGGCTTTAACCACGAACGGCGCCGGTTCGGTATTTGTCGGTGGGGACAACGGTATTGTGTTTATTTCTATCGATAATGGTGCTACCTGGCTCAATAAAGCAAAACCAATACGTAGCGGCATTACACAGAGTCCAATTACTGCTCTCACCTGGGTAGAACCGGACCATTTATTTGCTGCAAACAAAGATGGTATTTTCCGATCTGCTGCTATCAGCGATACTACCAAGTGGGAGCCACTAGCAACATCGCCAAAAGATGTTACTGCGATGGTTGCTGATCTCGTCAGCAATCCGCACATCATTTATGCCTCTGCTGCCGATGGGATCTATTCATCGAATGATGATGGAAGTACCTGGGTCAAGAATGGCGCAGTGACAAGCGCTGCCGGTATTGCGATCAATTCTAAAGGCGTGATCTATGCGATCGGTGGAAACGGTACCTTTTCCTCTAACGATAAAGGTGCTAACTGGAAGCATGAAAGCGATGAGTTGAATTCGCTTTCACCAACCCTACTCTTTGTCGATCATAAAGATGTGCTGTATGCCGGTACTGCTGCCAATGGTGTCTATCGCAATCCGTTATTTCCAACGGATGCAAGTGTGTTTGCTTCTCATAAGTCAGCGTCAATTTCCTTTGAGAATAATTACCCGAATCCGTTCTTCGCTACGACGAACATTCGATATTTACTTACCAAAGCTTCTTTAATACAGCTTGAAGTCTTTGATATGAATGGGAAGTATGTTACTACACTTGCAAATGAATTCCAATTAGAAGGACAACACACCGTTGCATTTGATGCAGCAACGTATTCCATTCCTGGCGGTATCTATAATTGCCGTCTGAGTTCGAATGGTGAAAGTGTAATGACCTCGATCGTTTACCTTGGTAAATAATCGCTATTTATTCTTTACTGGTACTAACACATATTTAGGAAACCCTAAAGCGGAAGCCGATTTCGGATCGATCGAAAGCGAATCGAAATTGAGGATCGATATTTTTTGGTAGGTAGGGAGTGATCGCTCGATCCACCAGTTGTTATCGTCGAGCAAGATCATATCAAACGAGTTAGTCGAATACGCGCGCTTCCAATCGTCAGCCAGACGGTTGGAAGTGCTGTCGGCAGGCATATACGCATCCTGAACAGCAAGATTATTCGCATACGATCGTTTCCCGGCTAACTCAGGTATTAGTTGCTGTCCCCAAAGAAACACATTCCCGTTAGTTGATCCTAGGAATTGATTATATCTCTCTACTGCAATTCTATCCTTTTGACTGATAACCGTAAGATTCTCCTTGAACGGATTATAGAGAAATGCGGTAAATTGAAGTACCAGTACCCAAGTGATAGCTGGTCTCAGAAATTCTGTAGTCGATAACCGGTTGAGTGCTATCGGTAGTAATATAGCTGAGAATGCTGCAAAGGGAAGCGTAATATTTCGCGCCGACATTTGATCGCCCAAATGTAATGCTATTTGTACAATAGCGATAACCCAAACCAAAAAGAGAAATCCTTCTTTCGAGCGGATCTGATGTTCGCTTCGCTTATAAAAAAACCAAAACAAAATAGCAATCGAACTTACACCCCAGCCTGAAAATACATAGTCGGAAAAAACAAACGGCATTCGTCCGTATCCGAAGATCTTGGCTTTTGCCCTTGGGATGGTATAGACATAATGGAAGTACCAATCTCCATTAGCTTGATATAATAATAATGTACCGAGAGCGAACAGGGCTATAACCGAAGCGACAAATATAACGGCTTGTGATCGCTTTCGAAGCCAAAGCCATAAAGTGATCGGGACAAGATAGATAAATGCCTGTTGCTTCGTAAAAATAGCAAGAGCCATAATTATGGCTGCGGCCATTACCGAAATAAAGTCGGCTCTGAGTACAATAATAGCCATTGCCGAGACGAGTAAGAGTCCTAACAAAGCATCGATCCTGGCAATATCGAATGAAAACCCGGTTAATGAATACGTTGCCAGAAACAGGCCGGTACCCATAAACGAATACCAGAGCGATTTCGAGGTTACTTGACGGACAACAATGAAAATGATGCCGGTTGTGAGAATGGTAGCAAGAAACGAGACTATTCGCCCGGAGAAAAAAGAAAGGCCGCCAAATTGCATAGCGGCTGCCGTAACGTAATAATATAATGGTTGGTACAGCCAGTTGACAAATTCGATCGACGGGGCAACATAGAGCTGTTGGTGGTTGTAGATCCTAGCAGCATGGAGGATAATCGATCCTTCCATGTGTGCTATTTCATATGGAAAGAAGAGCCTATTTATGGCAAGGAAGAGGAATAGGACGCTAAAAAAAACAGTGAATGTTACTGCTAACCATTTGGCAATGGTCGTATGGTGATCGTCAAACCATTTAAGGGCGTTTGGCAAGAAGTAATCGGATAGTAAAAAGGCGCCATACGATCATGGCGCCTTATACAAGAACATTGACCCAGCCGTATGAATTCAAGATGGCGGGGTTTTTGACTTATTATTGCAGTTTATCCTTCGGCTTTATCACCAGTTTTCATATTCTGCACTTCCAGGCGAATCTCCTGGGCTTTCTTTTTCAACTCATTCATTGCCTTACGTACACGTACACCGGCTGATTTATTGCCTTTGACGTAGAATTTCTCAAAATCGCCTTCAAATTCGGTAAGCATAGCGCGTAATTCTCCGAGTCTGTCCATTGTATTCTCCTGTAAGTTAATTAAAAATCAATAAAATGTCGGAATAAACAGCAATACGGTAGTAAATAGGTTATTTACTCCTTATGCGAAAATACATCATTTTTCAGCAGTTAATACAAAATCCGAAATTTTTGCGGATTGAGGTAAAGTACAAAATTTAGCCTTTTCTCGCCATAATCGAAACAGGCTATTTCTTCTTTTTAGCCGTTTTTTTTGCTGCTGGCTTTGCCTTAGGTTTTGGTTTTGAAGAAGTTTTACTCGTTGTTTTTTTCTTTGAAGCAGCTGAGGCAGGTTTCTTTGCCTTAACTGCTTTTACTTTTGGCTTTGCGGCAGTTTTTGTTTTCTTAGCTGGCTTAGCAGATTCTTTCTTTATAGGTTTAGCCGTAGTCTTACTACCGCGCTTTCCAAATAACTCCATTTCCTCTCTGGCATCGCGCTCCTCAGGTGTTTCCTCGCGGAGAGCTTCGAGGATCTCGAGTTCCTCCGGTGTTGGCGGCGGCATGACCCGTTTTTGGATCGTCCGTGGAATCAGAGGAATATGCGGGCTTTTCGAGACCGTCGAAACGATCTTCGCTGCCGGTGGGGCAGCATCGTAGCGAACGACAAGATCAATAAAGCGTTTGCGCGGAATCGGTTTGCCAATTTGGATCCCTTTCTTGGTTACATCGAGAAAGAACTCGGTATGGTTGGCATCGCTCTTAATAAAGGTCACCGTATAGCGTCCTGGTTGAAGCTGTGGGACCTTCAATACCGATTGCGCAGTACCGAAAGCCGGCATCATCATCCGAGTTGCCGTCATCCCTAAGACCCGGAAGGTAATAGTATTGCCTTCGAGCTTGTAGCGAACAGCGATCTCGTAGCGAAAACTCGAGAATTCCTTCGCGGTCTCGAAACTGAAGGTGTTAAACTCCTGATCGAGAATTTCGTCGTAGGCTTTACCGATGATACATCGGTATTCTACCTCTTTTACTGGTGGTAACGGTTCCATTGAATTGTACGATTTTGAAATATGAAAGTCGGGGATATACCTCCGGCTTCAACTTCTTGTTTCAAATTTACGACTTCCTGAGCCGCTCGACTAAAAGATAGGGCGCAAGCTTCTCCTGGGTTGATGCCTGCATATCCTTTAAGGTAACTACACCTTCGGCAAGTTCGTCGGCTCCGATGATGATAACAAAGCGGGATTCCATCCGCCCGGCATCACGCATTTGAGCTTTTACCGAACGATCGAGCAGATCATAGACAATTGTTAACCCTGCCCCTTTTAATTCGGCGGCAATGTTTATCATTTGTTTGATAGCTGTTTTTTCAGCCAGGACGATATAGGCATCGACCGGCATTTTCGGCAGCTCACCCCGTAGCTTTTCGAGCACGATGGCCAGTCGCTCTACTCCGGCGGCAAATCCTACGGCTGGTGTAGATGGCCCGCCAAGTTGTTCGACAAGATCGTCATAGCGGCCGCCGCCACATAGGGCATCCTGCGAGCCGAGATCCGATGATGTCAATTCAAAAACGGTCCGGGTATAATAATCAAGGCCTCGAACAAGTAGCGGGTCGACCCGGTACTTTATTCCGGAATCGATAAGTAATGCCTGAAGCGTTTCGAAATGAACGCGGTCTGTATCGTCAAGATACTCGAGAATACTTGGGGCATCCTGAGCAATCTCCTGATCGCGAGGATTTTTCGAATCGAGTACCCGAATGGGATTCGTCTCGAGGCGTCGCTTACTATCATCCGATAAATCACTTTCAAATCTTTTGAGATATTCGACCAGCTTCCCACGCCAGTTTACGCGTGACTCTTTCGAGCCTAATGTATTAAGCCGCAATTCGAATTCGACCAAGCCTAAGCGACGATAGACCGAATGAGCAAACGCAATAGTTTGCAGATCGGCTAACGGGTGGCTCGAGCCAAGGATCTCGATACCGAATTGATGAAACTGACGTTGGCGCCCAAGCTGCGGACGTTCGTACCGGAACATCGGAGCACTGTTGTAATAGACTTTTGCAAGCGAACCCTGTTGCGAAAGTTTATTGTGCTCGACCATCGACCTAACTACCGAAGCTGTCAGTTCAGGACGAAGGCACATTTCCTCATCGCCTTTATCGGTGAAGATATACATTTCTTTCGAAACAATGTCGCTTGCTTCGCCGACTGAGCGTTTGAAGAGAGCTACATTTTCGAAGATAGGAGTTCGAATTTCTTCGAATCCGAACAGGCGGGCGCTTTCATCGACGGCGCGTTCGATCTCTTTCCATAAGAACGATTCTGGTGCAGTAAGGTCTTTTGTACCGCGGGGTGCTTTAAGATTCATTCGGTACTTAATCTCCGATCTTTTCTTCTTCGGCCTTGAAGATTTCCAGTACTTCTTCAGGCGACTTGGCTTTCAGAAACGCCTCTCGGGCAGAATCGGAGTTCATCACTTTTGAAGCTCTCGAAAGGAGCTTTAATCGTAGCCCGACGTCGGTGTCACGGCTAATAAGTAATAATACCAGTTGCACCGGCTCATTATCCATCGAGGCATAATCAACTGGTTCGGCCGTAATGCCAATGGCAAGGACGATCTCACCGACGGCATCAGTCTTTCCATGTGGGATGGCAAAGCCCTTGCCCACACCGGTGCTCATGATCCGCTCGCGCTCGATAATGGCGGCATGCACCTTATCTTTATCAAAGACCTTTGGGTTTTTGGCTGCCAGGTCGACCATTTGCTCGATCAGATCGTCTTTTGATCTGGCCTTGATGCCGACGCCGATATATTCGGGTTTTAAATAGTTTACAAGCTTCATTGTTTCTCTGTAGAACTACAAAATTACGGAGATTCGGGATGCTAAAACTTGGAATTGCCGTTTGAGGCCTTATGGATTTCTTGGATAACAATCGAAAAACTTGGCACTTAGCGAGTGAACATTCGTAATTTGCAGCATGATCATCCTTGGCATCGATCCCGGAACGGTGGTCACCGGTTACGGTGTAATTGCTCTCGAAGCAAAGAAAGCTAATCGGTTTCAGGTTGTTGAATTTGGGATCATCGAGGCTAGAAAGCTCGATGCCATGCCAAAGCGTCTGGCTGTTATCTTCAAACGATTACAAGCAGTTATCGAACGTTCGTCGCCGGACGAATGTGCGATCGAAACGGCCTTCTACGATAAAAATATTCAATCGTCGATGAAACTCGGACAGGCCCGCGGTGTTGCTGTGGTTGCTGCCGAATTAGCCGGGGTGCCGGTTAGCGAATATGCCCCAAGGGTAATTAAAAAAGCGGTGACCGGAAATGGCAATGCCTCGAAAACTCAGGTTGAGTTTATGGTCAGGCGATTATTAACGCTTGATGAAGAGGAAAAAAAACTCTCCGATGCGTATGATGCCCTTGCTATTGCCATCACCCATGCCCTTCGAAAAGGTGAGGGGCAGCGATCGGCAGGCAACTGGAAGCAGTTCGTCGAAGCAAATCCGCAGCGAATAAAGCGAAAGTGATATGAAGAAAGTACTAGCAATCGTTATTCTATTTATTATTATCGGAAGCTCCGCACTTCAGGCGCAGATGCGTCCGCAGGATCTTGGCCGTGATTTTATTGTGAAGCTGGTGATGAAGGACACCACCGAGTTCTATGGTATCGTTCTTCAAAAACCGGTACCCGATAGAATTATTTTCCAGACTCGCTACGGCCGCCTGGAAATTCCGTTGAAAGACATAGAATATGCTGTCGATTACCGGTTCAATTTCGTCCTAAAAGATGAGATAGCAGAGACCTCATCAAAGAATGCTATCGATGTTCAGAAGAATAACCTTGGCCAATATCTGAATCAGCAACGGGCAGAATATTTTTCAGTCGTTCATACGAACACTCACGATATATTCCGCGGCAACCGGTATCTCTTTGATGATAGCTCCCATCTCATCCTTTCGACCGATTGGGGCGATCTCTACTTTATTTATACGAATATTTCGTACGTCGATAATTATAGCGGCAGTAATGACCGCAGAAAAGAATTCTATACGACCCAATATTTAAATATTAAAGACCCGCGAGCTTCTCAGACATTTATTACACCGACGTCGTTTGCTTACGGTGCTGGTAATAATTTTCTAACCGATTACTTATTCGGTGGTTTGCAAATAAATTTTGGGATCACAGATTGGCTTTCCGCAAATCTTGGTGGTGTGTTTCTCCCGCTAAAGGATAATGTGATCGTCGGTGCAGCCGGAATAAAAGTTACTCCATACGAAAGTGAGCTTTGGCGAGTTGCCGTCGGCGGGCAGGGATTATATTCTCAGGTTGTTCATACGACCCGTCTCGGGATGATATTCGGTGAAGCCACTTATGGCCGTTGGGATGCAAACTTAACCCTACTTGGTGGAATGACCTTCAAGAATGAAGATACCGATTCGATTCGGTATACAGCCAAGGATTTTCTTATCGCCGTCGCAGGCTCAGAACGAGTTGGCGAAAATCTTAAAGTAAACGCAGAACTGTTTTTTATCTCAAATTTTGAGATCGTTCCGGTTATCGCTTCGATCAGGTATTTTCAGGAAGACCTTACGATCGATGTTGGAGTCGTATTCTCGTTATATAAGTCCGGTGCTGCTAGAACCAGCAAGACACTCGGGGAGTATGTCTTTGGCGCTGCCGACTTCCCGATCATTCCCGTTATTAGCGGGAGTTACCATTTTTAAATTAGGTAGTCGCATCGAAGATCCTAACCGGAAGAATCATCGAATTGAGCCCGTCGAACTGAAGGCGGCGTTGTAATTGATTTGCCGTTTCATTATGCAATAAGCGCTGGTACCAGCGTTCGCGTTCGAAGATTAGCTTGCTGGCGAAAAAGATTGACCGGGGATATTGCTTCGATATCTGCACGCAGATCCTATTGACTTCGTCGATAACCTCGATGCCGACCCCAAGACGGAATTCAGCCGCAAAACCAAGTTTATGTGCAAGATTGACGTATTGCTGTAAGGCTTCTTCGCCTTCGGCAGTTGCATGAGCAACTTCATCACTGCCGCGAAGTTTAACCGAATCGATAACCGCTGCCGATACGAAGATCACATTCTTAAAATTATTCGGGAATAATCGCTGGATCGAAAGGAGGGTATGCAATCCTAATCCACCATAGCCACCGACGAGCAACACGGCCGTTGAGGCATTCGGGTTCATTGCTGGAATATGATCCGCATCGGGAATCGGAATATTCGTGAGCATTTCATCAAGACGACGAACTTTCGTTTTGACATCGTCATAATGTTTACGAATCCAAAAGCAGAACAATACCAATCCGACGGTTACAACAATTGTTATCCAGCCACCGATAAGGAATTTTTCAATAACGTTGACAACAAGAATGGCAAAGCACAACGCCAAACCGATAACGTGAATGATAATCTTTCGCGACCAATCTTTATGCTCATGGCGTCCTTTATACCAATACCTTACCATTGCAACCTGAGTTAAAGAGAACGTCAGGAATACATTGATCGAGTACATTAATACAAGAGTAAAGACACTGCCACCGGTGATCAGAAGTGTCGCAATCGCGGCGCTGCCCATCAGGACGACGCCGTTTTGCATCGTTAAGCGATCTGAAAGTGAAGTGAAGCGATGAGGCAACCATGAGTCGCCAGCCATGTTAGCCATGACGCGAGGGCCGTCAATGAACCCAGCTTGCGCCGCAACGAAGAGCAATGCTGCTTCGGCACCAAGCGATATCCAGATAAAGAACTTTCCGATCTCAAAATCACCCAACTGCCAACTTCCGGCAAATCGCTCAAGTAGAGCTGCATTCATTGTTTTACCTTCGACCGGAACAACGCTAAAGAGCAAGTAGCAGATCATAATGCCACCGGCAGTAATTGCCAGTGAAAGCGACATGTAGAGCATTGTCTTGCGTGCCGTATGGATCTTCGGCTCGCGCATGATCTGCAAGCCGTTCGAGACCGCCTCAATACCGGTATAGGTGCCGGCCCCCATCGAGTACGCTTTTAGGAATATCATTAATAAACCGACAAAGCCAAGCGTGGAAAGGCCAGTATTAAAGCCAGTAGAAACTTCGCTTGTTACCCTGCTGACTTCCGGAATATGCGAGAACAATCCTCCGAAGATCAGGATAGCATGAGTGATAATAAAGACCATGAAGATCGGCATAAGAATCGTAACCGATTCTTTTACTCCTCGAAGATTTAAGCCGAGCATGAGGAAGATCGTCACCGCTTCAATGGGGAGCTTCCAATGCGCCCATTCGATGGGCAAGACGCTAAAGACCTGATCTGCTCCGGCTGCGATCGATACAGAAATAGTCAGTACATAATCGACAAGCAATGCCGACCCGCTGACAACTCCAAAGCGAGGTCCGAGCAAACTCGAAGCAACAACATAGCCACCACCCCCAGATGGGAAATGCTCGATAAGCTTTGAATAGGAAAACGAAATGATAAATACTGTAAGCGCAATCGCACCGGCAAGTGCAACGGCAAGATAGGTATGATGCTCAAGAGCTCGAAACGACTCATCCGGTCCGTAAGCAGATGAAGAGAGCCCATCTGCTCCAAGACCTACCCAAGCCAGGAAGGCGATAAGGGAGATCGAATGGAATACTTTCGGATCCTTTAAGTTTCGGGGTTTACCAAAAAGGGTATGTTTTACAAAACGCCCGAATCCGGCTGCTTTTTCGTCCGGGGTTGGTGGATTAAAATGATCGAAAGGGTCGGAGGTAAAAGGTTGCTGCTTACCCTCATGAGGCTCGGCAGGTTTAGAAGAAGATTCATCCATACGATTTATTCGGGCAGAGCCCGTAACTAAGAAGCGGGCTGAAAACGGCGACTAGTAGGGATAAGTTCACAAGCATCGGCAGCACCTCGAAACCGTTTTCGGGTTCTTTCGTTATAGTGTACATAGATAAAAAAGTCTTTCAAATGAAAAAGTATATTGCCGCCAGTGCCATCATTCTTGCGATCCTCGCAGTTGCCGTGTATGCCTATGCCGAAGTCCATTTCAAGGCCGCTACCTTTAAGGAAGCTCAGGCATTAGCTGCTAAAGAGCATAAGATCATTATGGTCGATCTCTATACCGATTGGTGTGGCTGGTGCAAGCGATTGGATAAAGATACTTATTCTACCGAACAGGTTGGCACGTATGCCGATGCAAATTTTATCTCCTTAAAGATCAATGCCGAGCAGGGAGAGGGTATTACACTTGCCAAAGCTGGAAAAGTCCAGGGGTACCCGACCATCCTTTTTTATAATGAAAAAGGTGAAGAAATTCATCGGTTAGTAGGATATCAGCGGCCAGCCGAATTCCTTGAAACGCTTAAAACCGCTGTCTCGAAGGTTCAATCCTCACCTTCAGGAAACTAATAATATTGGCGATTTTAGCTTGTATTAAGCAAAATTAATGCACTGAGTGTAACAGAATCCTCTTTTTTGTGTTTATTGTACATCCTTACGTGCCCCCAAGGATGGTAAGTTATTACTTAAAACCCAGTATTTTATTATGTTAAAACGATTTGCCGTTATTTTGCCTGTTTTATTACTCTTATTAGCTGGAAACAGTGTTGCCCAGCTCAATAAGCCTACTGCTCTCGTGAAGGGAGAAGTCCGCAGCCCAGATGGTAAACCACTTTCCGGAGTCATTGTTCAAGTCTATCGGGGTGGCGAGAAAATTAATAGCTCGAAGACCAATGAAGGAAAATTTCAGGTAGTTCTTTCGCAGGCTGGGGAGTATAAAATTCTTTGCACCGAGGCTTCGCATTATAGCATCGAGCAACCGCTTTCGATCGCCGTACTCGATAAGTATCAGGAAATCCCGATGTCGATCTCGATGCGATCACTTGAGATCGGCTCGCCATATCCATTCGCCGCACCGGTATTCGAACCAAGAAGCTCGACACTTTCATCACAGGTTACGGCCGATCTGGATAATATTGCTCTTCAACTTAAACGCAATAACAAACTTAAACTCTCAGTAACGGTGTATCCAGACGAAACACCAAGTGGTAAAAAAGCGGCTGTACAGACCGACCTTGCTAACTCACGCAAGAATGCACTCGCTGGCTATTTCCTTGGCAAAGGGTTGAATAGTATGTCGATCGCTATCAATGTATCAAACTCTGTTCCACCGGGAAAATTCGATAGGGCTCCGATGGTAGTTGAAGATACTAAGGCAAAAGGTAAAAAGAAAGCACCGGCAAAGAAACCGGCTGCAACTGCCAAGATGGTGAAAGTACCACAGACAGCCGATGTGGTTATGAATCTGGCATCATAAAGAAGAATTAAGAAGAAATTTCGAAGGCTCGAAGATTAGAAGAATAAAAACTTCTAATCTTCGAGCCTTTTTGTATTAGAATGTTATCTTCCTATTCTTCTTCGTCTCCTTCAGTCCCTAATCTTCCAGTAACATCTTTCAGTGCCACCCATTTTTCAGAGAGATAGGGGATATATTCCGACGCGGTTACGAACACCCAGAGGTAGGCAACGATCGAATATAATTCACCGATCGTAAAGCGGTCGAGATCGAGTGAGATGAATAGTGTTGCCATGAACATGACGAGCATCAATACGCGAAGTATTCCGAATCCCTTCGCCTGATTGTTAGAAAACTTCACTTCTAATTTAGAGATATCGGTATAATAGGTTCTGATCGTCGCTGGATTTCGTGTTGCGAATGTGTTATATTCCTGTTCGTGCATGTCGTTAAGCTTCGATTGGATCACCGCAACGCGACGCATATAAAAGCGGCTGGCAAAAACGATAAGAAGTACGATCGAGCCTCCGACGAGTGCAAGGCGCCAATCGAAAATAGCGAGCGCACCGATAGCGCCAATTACATTTATCGATTGCTCAAGAAATTCGGGCAGATTATATTGGAAAAATTCGATATTTTGCCAGGCCAGCGAACTGCGACCGGCAACTTTGGAAAGGTCTTCACCATGTTCCAATTGTTCGGCAACGACGTTGCTCGATAGATCTGCAAACATCGTCGTATATACTTTTGTATCATAGACTCGCCTGATACCTCCCACTACCGAACTGATGATGAATAATAATATCCAAGGTATTAGCGGCGGCAAGAACGGCCCAAGTTCACGAGGAATAAAAAAGGACACCGGTTCTTTTTTCTTTTTTCCGATCACCTCGGCATGCCGCTCTTTAGGCTTATTTCGTAAGGCGGCTCTCAATGAGTCCCGGCTCGGGGTTTTCTTTTTTAATACAGCGGTCTTTCCGCTATGGACTAACTGCCTGATCGATTCGCGTTTGGAAAGTGTACCAACCACTCCTTGCTTCAACACTCGTGGGATAGAAGTATCGGCCAATGCATGTCGTGCTGCCGAATCGAACAGCCCTCGCTCAAGTGAGTGAATATTTCTATCTAACACTCGCCGTAGTGAATCACGATGGCTTCTCGATCGACGTGGTCTGGGAGTTTGGAAGGTATATACTGCCGGAATTGCAATAGGAGTTAGAGTATAGAGTTCTGAAGTCTCGCTTGTCCTTCGTGCTTCGATCGTTGAATCGCGCTTTTCAAGCGAATCGATAAGGTAATCACGTAACGAATCGATCGTTTGCTGCATGATCGAATTTGTAACGGTAGAATCGACTTCATTTTCGATCCTATTTGCTTCGCGAAGATCATCGATTGCCTGTCCGAAAATATAGGGCTCGGCGATAAACGTCACATTCTCGATGATCACCAATGAGAAGGCGAGAATGATCTGGGTGCGATATTTTCGAAACAGTAATCTTATCACGAGTAGTTAGTAGCCAATCGTCAGCGACTACCGACTTCAAACTTTTGACTTCCAATCAATTCTTTCACGGCAGCGATATCCTCAGAAACATTACGATCGGCATCCATATGAGATACAATAGTTCGTACAGCGCTGTATGCAGCGCCACTGCCTTTACCCGGCTTTAGGGGGCTTAGAAAATCTATTCCTTGTGCAGCACAGAGCATCTCAATTGCAAGCACCGTCTCGACGTTATCGAGTACCTGTTGAAGTTTTAAGGCAGCGATCGAACCCATCGAATTATGGTCTTCCTGATTGGCGCTGGTTGTGATCGAATCGACGCTTGCCGGATGAGCCAACACTTTGTTTTCGCTCACTAATGCGGCAGCAGTGTATTGCACAATCATTAAACCTGAATTCAATCCACCTTCTTTAGTAAGGAATCTCGGCAAGCCGTTTGAGAGTGCTCCGTTAACCATCCGTTCGGTGCGGCGTTCACTAATATTTGCTAATTCACTAACGGCAATAGCGAGATAATCAAGCGCGAGTGCTAACGGCTCACCATGGAAATTGCCTCCTTCGAGATGAGCACCACCGGCATCGTCCGGAATGATGAGTGGATTATCGGTTGCCGAATTTATTTCTGTCGTCAATACTTTTTCAACGAACGAAATCGTATCGCGAACGGCCCCGTGAACCTGCGGAATGCAACGAAGTGAATACGCATCCTGAACTCGGGGATCGTTATCGAGATGTGAATTTCTGATCTCGCTGCCTTCGGTTAAGCGAAGCATATTTTCGGCTACCTTGCGCTGGCCTTCATGCGGCCTGGCATCGGAAATTCTGCTGTCGTAAGCGGTATCGGTTGCGCGAAGGGCTTCGAAGGACATCGAAGCGGAGATATCGGCGATCTCTGCAAGCCGTTTTGCTTTTGCAAGCCCTAGCGAACCAAGCGCCGACATCATTTGAGTACCATTGATAAGCGCAAGACCCTCTTTGGCTTCAAGCTGAAGCGGAGTAATGTTGAATTGCTTAAGCGCTTCGGAAGTATTGACAACCTTACGAGTATCACCACTTGCGATACTGACTTTTCCTTCGCCGGTTAATGCCAAAGCAAGATGCGAAAGAGGTGCAAGATCACCGGAAGAGCCTACACTTCCTCGTGAAGGAATAACAGGAAGTATGTCGAGTTTAAGAAAGGTAAGTAACTGCTCGATTACTCGCTCGCGAATACCGGAGTAGCCTTTCGAGAGGGCATTGGCTCTGAGCAACAGCATTGCCCTTACGACTTCAGGTGAAAGCGGTTCGCCTGTTCCGGCAGCGTGAGAGCGAAGGAGATTTTGTTGCAGTGCCTCTATATTCTCCATCGAAATAGAAACATTGGCAAATTCACCGAAGCCGGTTGTTACTCCGTAAATAACCTCTCCTCGTTCGACCCAGTCCTCGACTAGCTGTCGTGAACGGCGTACCCGTTCAATAGCTATTTCAGACAGAGATATATCGGTAATTTCGCGATTGGAGACGCGTCGGACATCTTCTATGGTTAAGCTATTGCCGTCAAGGATCAGCACGCAGGTTGTGAAAGAATGAATGGGCTCAAAAGGTTACGAGGGGGAAAGGAGTTCCGGTTATCTGTTAGGAGTAATTTGTACTTAACAAGATATGGCTGGCGAATAAAGGCTATTCAATTTTTTTCTTCCATTCACTCAGCTTCGTCAACGCTTCAAGCGGTGTCAGTCCGTCTACATTAATCGATTTCAATTCATCGACGATGGCCGCATCGAGGTATTTATTTGCGATCTCTGCCGGGGACTCCGGTTCGCTGCGTTTTGCCGGAGGGAAGGGGATGGAGCGTTGAATATTACTTTCAGCTATTTTTAATTCGGTCTCTTCTAATTCTCTGACGATCTCTCGGGCACGATCAGTTACTTCCGGAGGAATGCCAGCCATCGCAGCGACCTCAATTCCATAGGAATGATCTGCCGAACCACTTGAGATCTTATGCAAGAAATGGACTTTACCGTCAGACTCCCTGACTTCTACTTTAAGATTTCCAATATGCTCGAAGCGTTCGGCTAAGGCATTAAGCTCATGGTAATGGGTTGCAAATAATGTTCTAGCTCCGGGAATCGTATCGTGTATATATTCGCTAATTGCCCAGGCAATGGATAAGCCGTCGAACGTTGAGGTGCCGCGACCTAATTCATCGAAAAGTAAGAGCGAATCTTTTGTCGCATTATTTAAGATGTTCGCTGCTTCATTCATCTCGACAAGAAATGTCGATTCACCGCGTGAAAGGTTATCACCGGCACCTACTCTCGTAAAAATTCTATCGAGTATAGGTAACTTGCATCTTGTAGCCGGTACGAACGAACCGATATGAGCAAGTAGGGCGATGATACCGGTCTGTCGGAGAAAGACCGATTTACCAGCCATGTTCGGGCCCGTGATAATATAAAATTCTTTCTCTCCGCTTTTGAATTTTACGTTGTTAGCGGTGAAGCGCTCACCAACAGGCAACAATGCTTCTACGACTGGATGTCGGCCGTTCTCAATTACAAAATCTTTCCCATTGGTAAACTCCGGACGGATCCAATTACCTCGAGATGCAACTGTTGCAAGTGATGTAATCGTATCGGTGATCGCGATTAACTGAGCATTATTAAGAATCGAATCAAGATTGCCAATGATAACGGCCCTAAGATTCGCCGCAAGTTCTGTCTCGAGCGACATCATCCGTTCTTCGGCGCCGAGAATTTTTGCTTCGTATTCTTTTAGCTCAGGCGTGATGTAGCGTTCGCTATTAGTCAGTGTCTGCTTGCGCTCGTAATCATCCGGGACTTTCGCGCGGTTGGCATTGCTGATCTCGATATAATATCCGAAGACATTATTGAAATGGACTTTTAACGATGAAACACCGGTACGCTCGCGCTCTCTGGTTTGAATTTCAAGCAGCTTATCCTTGCTTGTTGTGGTGAGCGAGCGAAGTTCGTCAAGTTCAGTATTTGCTCCGTCTCTGATGACACCAAGATTTCCCACGCCTGCCGGAGCATCGGGGCTGATCGTGCGGTCGATCTTTTCAGCCAGTTCGGGAAGCTCATTTAATTCGGTAGAGAGCCGTTCGAGCAGATCGCTGGTGTTTGCTCCATTTGCATCGGCAGTTGCAAAATGCGCGATCTCTCCGAGTATCTTTTTTACATCGGGAATACGCCATAGCGTATGCTTAAGAGCGAGAAAATCTCTTGGTGATAACAACCTCGCCCCGGCGAATCGGCCAGCAAGCCGTTCAAGATCGCCAAGTCCGCCGAGGGCAGTTCTTAGGATTTCACGATCATTGTGAGCTTCTTTACAAAGCGCAACGGCATCGAGCCGCTTAGTTAACTCGGCTTCGTCGCGAAGCGGCGTAGCGAGCCAACGGCGTAATAATCGCTGGCCCATTGCGGTACAAGTCTCATTCAGTACTCCAAGTAATGAACCATGCTGCTCATTGCCATCGAAGGAAAAGAAAATTTCAAGATTACGACGCGTTGCTTGATCGAGAACGAGTGACTTTGATGTATTGAATTGCGAGATCGTCCTGACATGTGATAGTGTCGTTGCACTGCGTGTCTCCCGCAAGTAATCGAGAACCACACCGGCAGCAGTGGTTGCCAGATGCAGGTCTTCGATACCAAAGCCTTTTAAACTGGTCGTCTCGAAATGATCGAGTAATAATTTTCTTGCCGTATCAAATTGAAAAGCCCACTCCTCTCGAAAGGTAAGCAATGGTTTTTCTTCAAGCGATAAATAGGCCGACGACGTTTCGATCTGATTTTTATCACGTCGTGAAACGAGTAGCTCGCGAAGCCCGAGCGACGCGAGATGCTCCGGCAATTCGGTAGCGCGAAGCTCGCCGGCATAAAATTCTCCGGTCGAGACATCGGCAAAGGCAATGCCCACCCGATCCGATGCTTGTGCCATTGCGCCGACGTAGGTATTACGTCCGGTCTCAAGCATTTTCTCCGAAAGTTGCACACCGGGAGTAACAACCTCCACAACATCGCGCTTGACAATTCCTTTTGCCTGTTTCGGATCTTCAAGTTGTTCGCAGACGGCCACGCGGTATCCGGCACGGATCATCTTCGGCAGATAATTATCGAGCTGATGATGCGGAAAACCGGCAAGTTCGATGTCCCCGGCTGCGCCGTTATTACGTTTGGTAAGGGTTATGCCGGTAACGCGAGAGGAAGTGACGGCATCTTCGCCGAACGTCTCGAAAAAATCGCCCATGCGAAAGAACAATATCGTGTCGGGATAGCGCGCCTTGACCGATGAGTATTGCTTCATCAGCGGCGTTTGTTCTTTGGTTGTCTTTACGGTATCGGCGGCGTCTTTTGGGGGCATCGAGATAGAATTAGGTGCCTATGAAACGTCCTAACAAATTTACTATGAAAAACGTCTGAACTGGGATTTTTGGGATTTAAGGGATTTCTGGGATTACATTCAAGTCAGTTGTGGTTGCCGTAGTTCTATTTTGAATTAGTAGATATGACACCAAGAATCGAAATTAATCCCGAACGAAAACTTGTCGGTAAACGAATGGTAATGTCGTTTGCAAATAATACAACTCGTGAGCTATGGCAAAGCTTTATGCCCAGGCGAAATGAGGTTGCGAATATAATTGACACAGATCTCTTTTCGATGCAGATCTATCCAGCTGGGTTTTATGATCACTTTGATGTCAATGAAGAATTTGAGAAGTGGGCGGCTAAAGAAGTAACTGAGATCGAAGCTATTCCCGATGGGATGCAGTCGTTTATCTTACCAAGTGGCTTATATGCTGTCTTTCATTATAAAGGCACTCCGATTTCTGCAGGCCCGACTTTTCAATACATTCATCGCGAATGGCTACCGAAATCGGAATATGTACTCGACACACGTCCGCATTTTGAAATATTGACCGATACATATAAAAACGACGATCCGAATTCGGAAGAGGATATCTGGATACCGATTGTCAAGCGTCAATAACCGAATAAATTAGCGTTGTCATTCCGACCGAAGGGAGGAATCTGTGACAACGCCGATCTAAAAACTGCGACGATGCTGATAGATCGGAGCATTCACAGATTCCTCACATCGCTTCGCTCCGTTCGGAATGACAATTTTGAAAGTTAATTTCTCTTAAAATTCATCGGGATGAATCTTGCCTGGTAGGGCTTTTCAACCCTCGATTCTTTATAGAGCGATTCTAATATTTTTCTGGCTTCGCTATAGCCCCCGCCGATAAACTGATGTCCATCGACTAATTCGATATAGGAGCAATGAGTGCAGCCGCTAAACCCCTGATCTTCAAGTAATGCCATTGTATTATTATGGTTGCATTTTGGGCAGGAAATATCGAGCCGTTTAACCCAGCCGAATTCCTGATCGAAAAATTCTTTAGAGGTATCTAGGCTTACTTTATCGCGTATGAGGTGTCGTGGCGGTCGCATAATAGGTGCTTGTCGTCTGGGGAAATAATATACGAACGGAAATCGGAGAATCCGGCATTTTGTACTGTTACTTAATGCCGATCTCTGCGTTACTACTTTTCATCGTACGAATTAACAGTTAACGATCGCTCTTATCTATGTTCTTTCGCTACTGCTTTGCTCTTCTTATTCTTATTCTTATTCCGGCAATAAGCATTGCCCAGCCAGTGAAAGTAAAACTGATTGGACACATCATTGCTTCGGATACTCATGAGACAATCCCAGGAGCATCGCTTGCTATTCTGGGTACGACCCGAGGAGCTCGTTCGAATAAACTTGGTTCGTATTCGCTTGAGCTTGATGCCGAGCAGGAATATCGGATTCGTATCAGCTCGCTTGGGTATAAGACCGATACGATCCGTATCAAACTTAGCAAGTCCGAGACTCGTGACTTTACTTTGAAAGTATCGCCGCTACAGGCTAGCGAGATCACCGTTTCGGCGGATGCCAGCCGTAAAGAAGCGAGACGGATCATGCATAAGGCTATCGATGAAAAGATGAAATGGCAGCCGGAGATAAAAAACTATACTTGCGATGTGTATTCCCGAATTAACGTTCAGAAGATCGAATCGGGCGATACGATATTGTTATCGATCTTTGAAACGTACTCCAATGGATATTATGATAAAGAAAAAGGGCAAGCCTCACACATCATTGCCCGCAAGCAGACGGCAAACGTCCCCGCCGATCTGAATCAGATATCGTTGCTTGGAATTTCGAGTTTTTATAACGATCGGATTGATATTGACCCCTATTCCATTGTGAGCCCATTGGGAAGCGATGCCTTTGATCGGTATGATTACGACTTGCTCGGAACCCGGCAGATCGGCGGTTCGAATGCGTATGAGATCAGTGTCGAGCCTCGTGGTGTTATTGCGCCGGCTTTGGAAGGCAAGATCTGGATCGATCAGACGGATTATTCACTCGTATATGTGCAGGTGCATCCAAACGGTGCATTAAAATTTCCACTTGTAACCCAAGCCGATGTTGAGCAATCGTATACTCAGGTAAATAATAAATACGGTTTTCCTGCTGAGACACACCTTATTATAGGAGCGGCGTTTCAAATTCCGTTCACTCCGTCGTTTAGCGCTGAGTTGACTGGATTGATGCAAAATTATTCGGTCAATACCTCGATACCTGATAGCATCTTTGGGACTAAGCGTATTGTAATCGATTCTTTAGCAGATAAAGTAGATTCGAATAACTGGTCGTCAATGCGGGGGGTAGCCCTGACGCCCCAGGAATCAAAAGCATATACACATATTGACAGTGTTGTCAAAACGGAAGCACCGAAAGAAGCACCATCGCCATTTTCATTTTCGTATTCGTTATTTCCTCTTGTGTATTATGACCGGGTAGAATCATTTAATCTTAGGGCATCTGTTTCCTTCGGTTTAAGTGAGGTTGTACCATTTACTAGTAATCTTGCCGGCGGGTACGCCTTTGGCGACAAGAAATTCAGATATACAGGAAGCATAACTGCCCCGATTATCTGGCATTATCAAAATCAGAAATCCACTTCGGTGACGATGACTTCCGATGGCGATGTGTTGCTCGATCAGCATAAATCACGTGAAGATATTCTCTCCGCTCGGTTTAGTTTGTTTGATGATATTGCCCGGATCGGAAATGCCTATGAACCATTAGCGAACTCGATTTTTGCTCTACTTTTTCGCCGTGACTATCCCAATTATTATAATATTCATGGGGGTTCGATTGGGCTTATTTACCCGATTACAAAGGATATTTCAATCGATGTAAATTATATCAATCGCGATGAGCGTTCACTCAAGAATGCCACTGAAAAAGTCCTATTCTTTAAGCCGGATACAACCCTTCGCATAAATCCGCCGATTAACGATGGGACCTTCCGAGCGATCTCAATAGCTGCAAACGCAAGTTTCGATTTGGGGGCGATTTCTCTCGCCCCGGCTATTACTCTGGTGACAACGGGCAAATCGCTTTCGAGCTCATTCGAGTACGAAGCATTTACACTCGAGAATGAATTCACGCTACGAATTCCTGGGCTTGGCCCCACATCATTACAACTCGGTTATGAGACTAAGGTATCCGGCGCAATGCCCAATCAGCACCTTTTTAGCTTCGAATCGCGCAATGTGTTTTTAGCTGAACGATATGTCTTTCATACAATGAGCGATCATGAGTATCAGGGCGATGCAAGCTATTGTGCAATGTTCGAACAGAATTTCTACGATCTGCCAACTCGGTTGATCGGATTAAACTTAAAACCTATCGATCTGCATTGGATCGGTTTTTTGAATGTTGGTGCAACGACCCTGTCTTCAGAAAGTGCTGCGCTGTTAAAATCTCCCATAAAGACAACGAATGGCAGTCCGTTTGTCGAAGCTGGATTTGGGATCGGGAATATTCTGAATTTGCTGAGGATCGATGCCGCCTGGAGAGTAACGCACAGAATTGCCGGAGAGAATTTTGCAATCACGGCGACGCTTGGAATCAGTTTTTAAGGCAATAAAAAAGCGCCTACCATTCGGGCTGACTGCAGCGCGGCTCCCCTAGGAGCCATTGGTTTTACCAGCTTCCCGAATAATAAATATTCGCACCGAAGCCAGTTTCTTTGCGGCAGTTGTCCTGAATGCAGCAGGCGCATTCACTTATAAGTACGCAATCGCTGTGATTTTGGTTTCGGAGAAAACTACCTGTTTTTCTGTTGTATCGTTATGAAGTATGTAGCCTTTCTTCGCGGCATTAATGTCGGCGGCCATAAGCTTATCAAAATGGAAGAACTCAATTCTATTTTTGTATCATTCGGTCTGAAGAATGTGAAAACATTCTTGCAAAGCGGTAATGTAATCTTTGAAGCTCCCAAGTCGAATACCTTAGTAAAAAAAATAGAAGCTGGATTATTTAAAGCTCTCGGCTATGAAGTGAAGGTATTACTTCGCTCGATTGCTGAGATCGAAGAAATGATCAAACTTGATCCCTTCAAAAATATTGAAGCCGATAAGGATACAAAATTATACGTTACTTTTTTGCCTGAAGTGCCAAAGGAGAAGCCTCCGTTGCCATATATTTCAGAAAAGGAGGGCTATGAGATCATCAATATTACTGATCGCGAAGTGTATATGGTCACGCACCGTTTGAAGAATGGGGCATTCGGGTCGTTTGCCTATATCGAAAAGACCTTTGGGAAATATTCGACCACCAGGAATTGGAATACGATCTTGAAGACGGTAAAATAAAAAAGGATCTTCGAGTTACCGAAGATCCTTGAAACCAAAACCAAATACTATTAAAACCCTTTGATCTTACCAGCTCTCTTATAAAGCTGCATACATCCGAACCAGCCGACAAGGATAACACCAGCAAGCCAAGCCCAGCCGTACTCTCCGGCGAGGAATGCTGAGTGAGCATTGATCATCGTCCAGACGAGCGGGATAGACATATAGGTGTTCATCTTCGAGCGGGCACCCGCCATTGCGACAAGTGACGCATCGGCAGGATTGCCGGTTTTTACACCAGTAATGATCTTTTGCTGTGCCGGCCAGATCCTAAACCACACATTGAATGCCATGATCGAGCCGAACATTGCGCCGGTTTCGATCATCATTCCACGGTAGCTAAATCCACCGACATTGACGTATAAGCAGATCATGCCAATCACCAGAACATAGCAAACCGCAGCAAATACTTTCATGTTTTTTGCTAACGGACTTTTTGCCAGTGCATCATAGATGAACGGGACGACAACGAACGACCACAAGATGAGATAGTTTAGGCCGCTCCAACCTGGCTCAGGGTGTTCAAGGGCAACGGTAGTCATCTGAAATACCATGCCGATGAGTAAGATACCGGTAACCCAGGTAAAGGCAGCGCCCATCCTGAACCACCACAATGCACGCGGCATTAACTCCGGTACGACTTTTTTCTTCGTCTCGGCATCCATCGTTGCCGTGAATGGGCCATTGACCCAGTTAAAGAAATATAACATACCGATCCAAACGATGCCCCACAAGATGTGCATCCATCGGAATAAAACCTCGACAAGACTTTTAACGTCCATGATGTTCTCCTCGAAATTAGGTGAAAAAATATTAGTACAAATATACCATACTTACGGGGATGTGGAATTCGAAACCGATATAAATAAAAATCCCTTGAAAGTTCTTCAAGGGATTTCATCCCATAAATCCAGGTTCAGACGATGTTATTGTTTCTTCTCAGGAAACAGCGTTACCTCGATCAGATTTGTCTTATTGCAATACTGCTTTCCGGCTGCAAGAACATCTTGCGACGTAAGCGAGGTAATATAATCCTTACGATTGAGAATGATATGCGGGTCTTCGTTATTAAGATACGCCGCACTCAGGCCTGAAAGCCAATAACGATTGAGTTTAAGGTTTACTTCAAGATCCTTCAGCTCAGTCTGTTTTACCTTTGTCAGATAAATTTCTTCAGGTGCTTTCATCTGGATCGTATCGAGCTTCTTCATTACTTCAGCAACGAGTTCATCCACACGATCCGGTGCACAACCGAAACCGACAGTGATCTGGTAGCGCTCCTCCGGATAATGAATCGGTTGTCCGGAAACGCCCACACCATACACGCCGCCTTTTTCTTCGCGCAGTGTTTCCCGAAGTTTAATGTTTAATACCGAAGCTAATGCCTGCAGTTTAAAACGATTCTCAGGAGTATACTTGAAGGGGCCGGTAATGGCGATCATCACACTGCTTTTCGGTTCGATACCTTTATAGACACTCTTCGAGACCGTGCCTTTCGGCGGACGAATGCCATCGTCGCGCCATGATTCATGGCGATTCTTACTCGGCAAGCTGGCGAGATAGGTTTCGACCATTGGTTTGAGCTTGGCAAGATCGATATTGCCTACAACGAAGAAGGTGAAGTCGCTGAAATCAGCGAAGCGGTCACTATAAAATGATTTGATGTTATCGAGAGACACTGTCTTTAGGCTCTCTTTCGTCAGCGGCATTCCGCGCTCATTATACTGCACCATTGTTGCTGTAACCGAATCTCTGAAGATAGCATCAGGTGAGCCCGATTTATTATCGATCGATGATTCGATCTGATGAATCATCGCCTGGAAAGCTTCCGGATCGTAGCGTGGCTCAGTGGCATAGAGATAGGTTAACTGGAATAACGTCTCGAGATCCTTCGGCGAAGCGCTTCCACTGAAGCCTTCGGTAAGACTGCCGGTGCTTGGGCTGATCGAGACTACTTTGCCAGCGAGTGTTTTTTCAAGTGCCGTTGCATCGAAGGCTCCGGCCCCACTTTGATCAACTACACCGGCAGCAAGCATTGCCGACCGAAGCGTCGCATTGCTCGCAAGGGAAGTACCGCCCGGGCTCTGGGCAAAGAAGAGTACTTCGTCGTTCTTAAAGTCAGTTGGTTTTACAACAACTTTAGCGCCGTTCGAAAGTGTCCATTCCGTTACGCCGAGATCGCCGATCTTACGTTCGCTGCTTACCTTGCCGGGTGTTGGCATCGTTGAGATAAGCGGCTGATTCAAGACTTTATCTTCGTAGGCAGCAACATTCGAACTGATAACACTATCGTAAATATGACGAAGCTCTGTTTCGGTAGGAACGGTCGTGCCGTCTTTTTCTTTGATGCTGACCATTACGACCGGGCCGGCATTATCGATCAACCGCTTGGTTAAGCCATTAACTTCGGCAAGGGTGATCGTCGGAATATATTTCTTTGCCAACTCATATTCGTAGGTGATGCCAGGCATCGGTTCGTTCGAAAGAAAGTTACGAACGTATTCGCTGATGAAATTTCTCGATTCAGTCTTATCGCGTTCATTATACGATTCTTCATACGAGCGGAGTAATTCGGTTTTCTCGCGCTCGAATTCGGTTGCGGTAAATCCGTTACGCTGGACGCGAACAGCCTCGCCGAGAGCAGCGGCAATACCTGAATTAATCTTTTCGTGTTTTAATATCGCAAATAATCCAAACTCACTCATCTTGCCAAGATCGGCGCCATCATTTGCGCCAGCTTGAAGGAACGGTGCATCGGCTTTACGCTGAATCTCTCCGAGGCGGGCATTGAGCATGCCGATGAATAACTGGCGGGTGATCTGATCGCGGTAATCGCCAACAGTTTCGTTCTTCTCTGTCGGGCGTTGGAAGACGATCTGCGTTACATTGAACTGCAATTCTTTATCGGATGCAACAGAGACAACTAAGTCCTTATGCATCGGCACGGTATATTTCGTGCGCTCTTTCTCATTGGCCGGATTGGTAAGTGTTCCGAACTTCGCTTTGATATCGCGCTCCATTTGATCGACATCGAAATCACCGACAGCCATGATCGCCATCAGGTTCGGACGGTACCAGGTATGATAAAATCTGCGCAACGCATCGGCCGAGCCATGTTCGATCACTTCTGCTTTTCCGATCGGCAAGCGATCGGCATAATGCGAATTCGCATACTCTTTCGGCAAATGTATTTTCTGAACACGCTCTTGGGCACCGCGGCCTAAGCGCCATTCTTCGAGGACAACACCGCGTTCTTTTTTAATCTCATCTTCGTCGAGTGTCGCACCGCCAGCCCAATCGACCATGACCTGCATACCCTTTTGAACGATATGAGCAGAATCGGTCGGCAGTTGAAGCATATAGACCGTTTCGTCAAAACTCGTGTACGCATTCAAGTGAGCGCCGAAGCGGACGCCGGTTGCTTCGAGGAAATTGACGAGATCCATTTTTGGAAAATGGGCGAGGCCATTGAATTCCATATGCTCGGTAAAGTGAGCAAAGCCCTGCTGATCGTCGTCTTCCATGATCGAACCGGTCTTGACCGCCAAACGAAATTCCATTCGTTTCTCCGGCTTCACATTCTTACGGATATAATATTTCATCCCGTTCGGTAATGTACCGATGCGGACATTAGGATCGGTCGGGAGCTTGTCGCTAACCTGCATCTGCTGAGCAGATAAAGAGATAGCGCAACACAGTAATACAAGAGCGATAGATATCTGACGCATAGATGTACAATGAGAAAGTAAAAACGTCAAATCTTAACGCAAAAAAGGAGATTTCGTTACAGACGCAAAAGAGGTTATTTCATAATCTTAATAGATCTATTTCCACTACTTGTTTGGAGTTTAATAAAATACGTGCCTGGGGATAATGTAGGTGGTAATGCTAATTGTGTAGTGTGTTTCCCAGCTTCTACAAATACAGAGTCTTGAAATGTAGAAAGGGATTTTCCTGAAATATCGAGAAGTTTAATAGAAACACTTTCATCCTTTGACAGATCATAACTGATGTTTACAGATGTAGTCACGGGGTTAGGATACACAAGGAGTTCTTGATTTACATCTGATTTATCAATGATACCCGCTTCAAATGTGGGGAGATATCGTTCTATTGAATATTTGAGTTTATTAGTTTCAGGATCAATTGTTTGGCCACCAACTACTATTTTGCCATCCAATTGAATTGCTACTGCGGGGTGCTGATTACCACTAGATACGAAAAAGTTGTTGGCAATTCTTCCTGAGTCGGCAAACGTGCTATCTAAAAAACCATTTGCATTGTAGCGGGCAATTACAAACGTAGTACGAGTTGGTGCATAATAATCTCCGTTGGAAACAATAACTATTTTCCCATCGCTTTGTAATGCTGATGACTTTGTTAATAAAAAAAGATCTTCCGGAAATGTAGTTTTTACATACCCGTTATTTCCAAAAGTAGAATCCAAGTTGCCCCACTCATCGCATCGTACCATTCCTATAGATTGAGGCTGTAAAGTATTAACATCTAATATATTTCCCACGACAAGAATTTTATGATCTTGTTGAACTTGTACGTTCCATACTTCATCTATCCCCGGAATCGTTATATGACCATTAAGTCCGAAGCTTGAATCTGGGATTCCATTGGGAGAATACTTTGCAACGGAGATGCTTTTTTCATAGTACCGAAAACCTGTAGCTACAATTCCACCGTCAAACTCTATGGATAAAGCACTAAGCGCTGGCTTACTCTGAACCTCAGGAACGACAAAGCCAGAAGTACCAAATTCTAAATCTACTTTGCCAAGATGATTTACTCGGCCTAAAATACCATTTGTTGAGGTAGAACCTACAAAGATGATCCTGCTATCAGAATACTTAGAAAGAGAGTATATGCATGATAGTTGACCTGGCAGCGGCAATAATATTCCATGGTATCCAAAATTGTCACTATCGATAGAGCCGTCCTGATTGTAACGAATAATTATAGCTTCGTCGGTGATAGTGTCGTTGAGATGCCTCGATCCCGCGACAACTATTTTTCCGTCCTTTTGAACCACTAGTGAGGTAAGTCCAACGGTTTGATTGTAGGTTTTCCCTACATGGACTGCGGTTACTACTCTACCGCGGTTTCCAAAAGTGGTATCAATCGAGCCATCGACATTGCATCTAATGAGACTAAAATCACCTGTCTCATTCAAATCTTTTTGGGTTGAACCCGCAAGAATGATTTTGCCGTCTTTTTGAATGGCGATTGCCCTGCCTGCTTCTCTGGCACTATCAAAATGGGCAATTACTCGTCCATTGTTGCCAAATGATTTATCGAGCCAAGAATTTTGACTGTAAGCGTTGGTAAACAGAATGAAAGAAAGTAAAAGAAACAAGGCTCTCATCGAGAGTAATAACTTCGTTAGTTGGGAGAAGTTACAGTGAAAAGTCTTAATTCACCCCGCCGCCCATTTTCATTTTGTTGAGTTCGTCGCGGAGTTTGGCGGCTTTCTCGTAGTCTTCGGCTTTGATGGCAGCGTTGAGGTCCTCTTGGAGCTGCTCTAGTTTGGTGAGTTTACGTTGTTGGGTCGACGCTTTCGGTTCGGTGCGGACTTCCGTGTCCCCGTCTTCAATGGCTTCGGCATCGTCATCTTCCGGAATGAAGGCAGCTTCCTTCATTACCTCTTCAGAAATAAAGATAGGCGCACCGTAGCGAACGGCAACAGCGATCGCATCGCTTGGCCGCGAATCGATCTCAGTATCGTCGGAGAGAGTAATATTCGCAAAGAACACGCCGTCCTTGAGTTCACTGATCGAAGCTTCGACAACAGAGACAGAAAGCGTTTCGAGGATATTCTTGATAAGATCGTGAGTCAGCGGACGCGGAGGTTGGATGCCTTCCATCTCAAGGGCGATCGCCTGTGCTTCGAAGCCACCGATGATGATCGGAATACGGCGCTGGCCTTCGGTCTCTTTGAGGACAAGTGCATAGGCACCGTTAGACGATGGGCTCGTCGAGATACCGAGAATTTCTACCTGCACTTTATCCATATTAGGAACTACGTTGAGCGTCTGTTCGCTCAAAAAGAATTAGTGTTTGATCTTCTTTACCGCTTCGGTTAATGCCGGAAGCACTTCGAATGCATCACCGACGATGCCATAATCGCAGACACCGAAGATCGGAGCATTGGCGTCCTTGTTTATTGCAACAATGGTTTTAGAGCTTGACATTCCCGCCAAATGCTGAATCGCCCCACTGACGGCAACAGCTACATACATTGTCGGCGAAACGGTTTTTCCGGTTTGGCCAACCTGTTCGGAATGCGGCCTCCAGCCGGCATCGACAACAGCACGGGAGGCACCGGTTGCAGCATGCAATGCAGAAGCAAGGTCTTCGATCAGATTCCAATTCTCAGGACCTTTAAGTCCGCGGCCGCCGGTAACAATGATCTCAGCTTCGGCAACATCGAGTTTTCCTTGTGAAAGGACTAACTCTTTCGTACGATCGGCAAAATCAGAATCCGCAAAGCCAACACTCACGGCTTCGATCGCTGCATCGCTTGCTGAAAGCTCTTTCGGTGCTTTCCAAAGATTTGGGCGGGTCGAATACACTTTCGTGATCGTCATCACTTCAACGGCAACGTTCGCTTTGCCGGCATAGACCGGATGGGTTGCATGAATATGACTACCGGAAACCGTGAAGTTTGTTACATCAGGGACATACCCTGCACCGAGACGAACGGCGACTCGCGGTGCAAGATCTTTGCCGCGGCCGGTTGCTGGGATGATCACAACAGTGCTGCCTGAGGATTTTGCAACTTCAGCAACTGCTTTAGCAGCAGCTTTTGAAGAATATTCGGAAAAATTAGGATTCTCGACAGTGTATATCTTCGCAACTCCGGATTTTTTAACGGCATCGGTTAGTGCGGCTGAAGTATTCATACCGACTAATACCGCATTGATGCTTGTTGCGCCAAGGCTCTTCGCTGCTTCGATCGCTTCGAGCGAGGGCTTGCGAATGGCGCCGTTACGTTCTTCGAAATAAATTAAGATATTCATAAAATTATTCTAATCGCTACGTTCAGAATGACGAATCTTGTAGGGTTCAGTTAAATTACTTTTGCTTCTTCGTGTAAGAGCTTTGCGAGTTCATCGGCAATCGCAGTAGCATTGCCATCGGCCTTTAAGATTTTGCCGACACGTTTCTTATCCGGCTTATCCATTTTAACTACTGAAGTACGTGCCAACGGAGCCTCGGCTGCGACCTCTTCGATCGGCTTTTGCTTTGCCTTCATGATATTCGGCAAGGAAGGATAGCGTGGCTCGTTAAGTCCTTTTTGTGCGGCGATGATGCAGGGCAGCGTCATTGCAATGATTTCTTTTCCGCCTTCGACTTCTTTTTCGGCCGTTACGCTTGTACCTTCGATCTTCAGCGAAACGACAACGGTTGCTGCCGGAAGATCGAGCAATTCGGAAAGCATCGGAGCGATTTCCATTCCATCGAAATCGATCGACTGCTTGCCGAGAAGAATAAGATCGGCGCTTTGTGTCTTAAGAGTATTTGCCAGGAGTTCAGCGACAGCATACGAATCACTTTTATCGGCTTTAATCAAAATGCCTTTATCAGCGCCCATTGCCAATGCCTGACGAATTGCTTCTTTTGCGGCATCCGAACCGACACTGACAGCGATCACTTCACCGCCATTTTTTTCCTTCAGGCGAAGGGCTTCTTCGACAGCGAATTCATCGTACGGATTGAGGATAAATTTTACTCCGGCTGGATCGATAGCTTTTCCATCGCCGGCCACGTTTACCTTGGTCGTCGTATCCGGAACATGGCTGACGCAAACGATAATTTTCATATACCTAAATACTCGTTATTAGTAGAATTTGGTTGTGGGCGGACTTTAACACGGCAGGTTGAGGCTTTGTGCCCTATTATACCTATGATCTATTTGTCATTCCGACCGATAGGGAGGAATCTGTGATCGGACAAATATTTAATGGCATTTAAGCATTGTAAACGGTAGTATCCTTACAGATTCCTCGCTCCGCATTCGCTCCGTTCGGAATGACAGGTAAGATAGAGGCCTGCAAATAAATAAGGAGGCACAAGTTCATTTCGTAAGTTTGTAGTCCGAACAATAGTACTCTCTTACATGCTCATCACCTTTGAAGGAATTGACGGCTGCGGGAAATCTACCCAGGCAGCGTTACTGGCAGAAAAACTACAACACGAAGGCATTGAAACGCTGCTGCTGCGCGAGCCCGGTGGCACGGAGTTATCGGAATCGGTCCGGTCATTACTATTGAACAAAGAATATTCACATCCGCTCTATCCTGAGACCGAACTCTTATTATTTGCAGCCAGCAGGGCACAGATCGTTCGTGAAGTCATCCTGCCGGCACTTAAGCGCGATGTTATCGTGATCCTCGACCGATTTACCGATTCGACGATCGCCTACCAGGGATTTGGCAGAGAGATCCCGCTCGGATTTATTGAGAATGTGAATCGGCTTGCTTCAGCCGATGTCGAACCTGACCTCACTTTTTTATTCAATATCGATCTCGAAATAGCTTCGAAACGACGGGTTGCAACAGGCAAGGACCGGATAGAAGCCGAATCAGAATTATTTTATACCCATGTCATCAGGGGCTATATGTATTTAGCGCAGCATCATACTGAACGCATCAATGTCCTCGATGCAAATGATACAATCGAAAATCTGCATAGGAATATCTGGCGCTTAGTGCAGGAAGAGCGAAGCTATGATGTAAAGCACGCCCATCACATTGACGCGTGATAATTATTTAATGACTGTTAATATTGCCGAGCGGCCATTTAAGGCAAGTCGGTAACTACCGGTTGCTAAATGATTGATATCAAGGTGGAAGGTTTCTGATCCGTCCGGTATTATTTTTCTAAGAATATCTTTTCCGGCTATATCGTAAAGGAATAGCTCTTTATTTCGGTCGCCCTCTACCAATTGTATCGTTATGTTCTCGATTGCTGGGTTCGGGTAAATACTGAGTTGGGAATCAGCATCAGAATGTTCGATAACACCGCCAGTCCCGTCAACCATGAAATTCGACATCATTCCATGATCTTCATGTTCGAGATTATGGCAGTGTACGAGATACATTCCGTCGTATGCATTGAATTTGATAAGCACATTCACCGTCTCGAACGGGTTCACGATTACAGTATCCTTCCACCCAAGATCATTTGCAGCCGAAGGAGGCGAACCGCCACGGTCGAGAATCTGAAATTGAATTCCATGAATATGCATCGGATGAATATGCTCCGAAGCATTAAAGAATGTCCAGGTTTCTAAAGTATTGAAAGGGACAGTTGCGTCGATACGGTCCATCGCAAATGTCTTGCCATTGATCGTATGCGCAATTGCCGAACTCGCCAGGCCAAAGGTCCTCGTATTCTTTGAATCTGCAGCAAGATATTTTTCGATTATTGAAAGTGATGAAGGAATACTGGCCTTCGAATCACCCGTCTTAGTAACATTAAACCGGATAATATCTAGAGACTCCCCTTGTGAAGGAACAGGCGGCGGTGGGGGCGGCTCGTTCGCACTGAATGATACGCTTTTTAAGGTGATCGAAGCTCCTTGTTGATACTTTGAAAAATCGACCAGAATATCCACGCGTTCAGCATTGGCAAGAAAACAGGATTTTGTTTTTACAGGAGCTTCGAGTAACCCACCATCACCACCGATAACTGTAAACTCAGAGTCGTCACTAAGAGCTATCTTATAGATACGAGCATTCGAAGCATTCACGATCCGAAACCGGTAGAGTGTCGGAGCCACATCGAGAAATGGATCCGGTGTACCGTTGACTAATATCTTGTCACCAAGCCAGCCTCTGAGCATATCATCGATCGTTAATGAATAGAGAAGCTGATTATTTTCATCGAATCGTTTATCGGAAATCATCAATGGGATATCGAACTCTCCTCGCGGCAAGGGAAGTGCTGCATCTTCATCGTCGTCGACTATAAACATTCCGGCAAGTCCCCGGTAGACTTGCTGGGCTGTCATCATATCAGTATGGGAATGATAGAAGTACGTCCCGGCGCGATTAATGATCGGATAAGTGATATCTGCCGTCATTCCCGATTTAATCGCATTCATCGGATGTCCATCCATTGAAGCGGGGACGTGAAGCCCATGCCAATGCAGGACGACATCATCACTGAGGTTGTTCAGGATATGTGCAGAAAAGCTATCGCCCTTTTTTACACGAATCGTCGGTGCAGGGTAAGTAGTATTTATCGAGAGTATGTTCGTTGGGTTACCCTCAAAGAGTTGGGTAGAATTATTTCCGATCGCAAGGGTGCCACCTGGAATTTCGGCTGGGATCTTTAAAGAATTGCCCGAAGCGGTAACGGGAGTATTCGAAGCATGTACTGTGGTTTTATCGAGAGCGACTGCTGCCAATGCAGCCGCGGAGGTTAGAATAAAATTGCGTCGGGTGATCATGCCTAAAATTATTTGGCTTATCCAACCTAAAATACTACTTTCTCATTCCGATTATGCATTTCTGTATACTTGGAATACTTTTTCACTCGTCCCGTGTTAACCATCTCTCATGCAGCAATCCGCAATCATCGCCCCATCGATCTTATCCGCCAATTTTGTCCGGCTTGAAGACGATATCAGAATGCTTGAATCGGCCGGTGCCGATTGGTTGCATCTCGATGTAATGGATGGGCAGTTCGTGCCGAACATTACGTTTGGCCCACCGGTCATTAAAGCAATCCGATCTGTAACTTCGCTTACGCTCGATGCTCATTTAATGATCGTCGATCCTGATCGATTTATTCCGGATTTTGCAAAAGCCGGTGCTGATATCATTACGGTGCATGCCGAAGCATGTATTCATCTTCATCGTACCGTTCAGCTTATTAAATCGTTTGGTAAGAAAGCCGGAGTGAGTTTGAATCCGGCAACACCACTATCGGCAATAAAAGAGATCCTCCCCGATGCCGATATGATCTTATTAATGAGTGTTAACCCCGGGTTCGGGGGGCAGGAATTCATTCCGTCGTTATATCGTCGTGCGTCAACGCTTCGCCAGTGGATCGATTCGCAAAACTTATCGACCATTATCGAAGCCGATGGCGGCATAAAACTTGAGAATATCCGTTCGGTTTATGAAGCCGGAGTTGAGGCTATTGTCAGCGGAAGTGGTATATTTGCATCTAAGAATCCGGCGCAGATGATTGCCGATATGCGTACTGCCTGCGCCGAAGTGAACACCGTGACTGTTTAAGAGTAGTTTGGTTTTATGATCGCCCGCGCGCTTTCGGTTAATTGGATCCAGATCGAAGTATCTGATGAAGCCTGGCAACGTTCGCTTGCCGTTCACCCTGATCTTGATTTAGAAGATACACTCGATGCGATTTCATCGCCTGATGAATTGTATCGTGGTAAGGATAAAAAACTCTATGCCGTCCATCATTGCTCCGAAGGGAAGTGGCTCATCGTTGTGTATACCGAAGACGGTGAAATAGGAGTATTTGTCGATGCGTTTTATTCGACTAAACCACGGACTCCCGAAATGAGAGAGCAATTATAACTTATCTGAATCTTAGCTCAAACAAATTCTCGTATCACCACCCCAGCTCCTGCATCGACCGTTAAATAATGCGAGGGCTTATCCGTCCAGCAACCTGAGTTAAAGTATTTCACTAAGCCGTCGGTCTGTTCTAAGGCCAAATGAGTATGTCCGCAAAAAACATACGTTGCTCCTTTGGGATGAGCATACTCCATTGCTTCTCTGGCAATTTTTTCCGAAACCCGTAGCCAGGTTTTGCTGCGGCGTTTCATCCAGCGGCTGATACGTTGCTCGTCGGTATCGATCCTTTGAAATAGTTTATAGAAGTTGCAAGCCAGTGCACTAATGATCACTCGTTCGTTCAGGAAGGTATCGAACTGATGTCCGTGAATGGCTAGATATTTTTCGCCGTCGAATTCCCATTCGAATTCTTCATAGACCGGAATGCCGAGCAGGTGAGTCAGTATTTGGGCTATACCATCGTGATTGCCGGCAACCCAAACGACTTCGATGCCACGTTTCGGGTTTGAGAGTTTTCGGATATAGGAAAGGAATTTCCAATCTTCTTTTCGCAGGCGCTTGAAATTCAGGTCTTCGAATACGTCTCCATTGAGGATGAGCCGCTTGAAGCTATAACTCTTGAGCATCCGCAGCACATCCTTGCTTCGCGACACATCCGATCCCAGATGGATATCGCTTATGACAATAGTATCGACAAATCGTAAGCGGGCAAGGTTTTCTTGGGCTTGATCGTAATCAAGAACGATATCCGATTCAAGCTCTTGAATATCGATTGAGGCAACTCCGGCACGAAAGAACATAGTGGCAATTCCTTTCTGTTAATGCTACAACAGAAGTTATTGCCAAAAACCAGTTAGCAAACCATTGTGATTTTGTTAAGACTATATTATGCCGAATATCATTTTCTACGGCAGGTCAGAGAATGTGAACTGCACTTTTTTCGAGCTTCCTTTTTTCATGGTAGGTAAAATTGTATAGGGAATACCCCATTGCTGTCCCCCGGCAATGGTAGTTACCTCTTTTGAAGTGTTTGCGATCATATTCGGTGAGAACACTCTGAAATAAATCGAATGGCCGCTAAAATATTGAGTGAACATGGTGAGTTCATCGGTGGATAATGCGGTAAGATCACGCTCGGGAATAAGCGATACTTCCAGTATCGTCCGTTTCTTTTGCGACCGGAGCTTTAGTTGAAGCGTTTTATTCGAGCCTTGCTGATCCTTTCCTTTCAATGAAAGAAAATGCTCGTTTGCCAACTCCGTAAGTAGCGTTTTATCCTTGATCTTGATCTCACTGATAATATAGGCAACCGAATCATGAACGCTATCACGCAGATCGTATGACAATACACCCGGATATTTCAGATAGATCTCTTTTTCAAATCGGAATTCTCCCATGATCGAATCGGCAACGGGTTTAACGTCGAATTTGGTTGAATCGTGAATAAGGTTCTGGAAAGACTCCATTTGTCCGATAAAGTCCGGTCCGAGAGCGATCATCCGTTTCATCGTATACGATCCATCGGAATTGCGGGTAATATCGAAATAAATATCGAGGCAGCCACTGAGGAAAAATGTACTGCAAAGGAGCGTAAGAATAATATATTTCATCGCTCGTTCTACAACCGGCTCGTAATAATGGTTCGCAGAAGGCCGGATCAGTGGGAATTATGGATATTTAATTCGATTGCTTTGGAAGTATTTCGTTTTACGACGAGTGTCATATGTGGAGGACACCGATCGGGGTATTCCTTCGAGTTGACAGCAATCCCTTCGATGATTCCGAGATTACCAACATTAACGAAGCTTTGTGCCTTAAACCGCGAACCATAGTATAGGTCATCATCGATCTCATGCTCGAGTAGCGGCCGGCCTCTTAGTGATTTACCGGTAGTAAAATGGACTTTGAGATCGGGAATGAAGTGATCGAAAAACTGGCTGCGAATCTGTTGGTTGTCGTAGATGCCGTCCCAATGTTCGCGATAAAACTCATTCCACTCTTCGGCTTCGAGGCGCAACTGTTCCGGCAGATCGATGCCACTGCCGACGTCCCATAATTTTCGAAGTTGTTTCTTTGCTTCGTTCAATCGGCTGCGAACTGTCCCGATCGGAATATCCAGAATCGTTGCAATATCGGTATATTCAGATCGTGTGCTGAAATAGCGTAATAAAACGGTTGGCCGTAAGGTATCGCTAAGCGAGTGAATGCAATCCAATACCGAGGCCGCTTCGAGTTGAGCTTCGAACGAGGATTCAAATTCATACTCAAGTGCGGAAGTACTTAACGAATCTGGATTGAGAGAAATATTCTTCGATGAATTATTTATTGTTTGCCAGGAAGCCCGCTTTACGATCGACCGAAGCCACGGGATGAAGGCATCGGCATTTCGTAATTGATGAAAATGCAGATAGGCATACAGCATCGCATCCTGAATCGCATCTTCGGCAACGAGATTGTACTTGCAAATCTTTAATGCATAAGCATACATGCTCGGTCGGGCGACTGAGAATAGCGTATCAAGCGACCGTTTATCACCGCTTTGGGCGAGACGTACGAGATCGGTTATGTAAGCAGATGTGGTCAATACCTATTCAAAACGATGATTATAGTACAATTGTAGTTGTAGTTCAGATTCCAGTAAAACGGCACAGACGGAGGCCGATAGCTTATAACCTGGCCTCCGCACGTGTTTTTACGTGGTGCCTGTTACTGCATCTTTTTGAATGTGCCGTCTATTCGTTGGGTAACGGTGCCGTTGATCATCCCGACGATCTTAATGTGCATCTCAGTAGCCGAGATGAATTCCATATCGAGTTGCTCGACATACATTTTGCCATCGACCACCCCTTGGTGTTGGACGAAGAGATGTTTGTTATTGATCCAATAACCATAGTGATCATGGCAGGTACCAGTATTATCGATACTATACCAATGGATCTGCCCGGTATTCGGATCGTAGCCGACGATATTTTCACCGACATATTGGCCAATGCCTTCGGCAGTAAACCATTCATGCATAGTAATTCCTGTTCCATCGGCAGCCGTTTTGAAATCGGCATGGTATTCGGTATGGATAGTTTTGCTATCCATTTCAATGGTTACGTTCTTGCCGGCCCAGTTGCCGACAAATTGCTGTAAGTTTTTCTGAGCCTGCGCCGGCTCTGGATCGGCAACAGAAACGGAATGAAGCAGTACGAGTGTGAAAAGAGCAATAACTAGTTTGTTCATTTGTAAGTCTCCTTTAGTACAATGATTGGTTATGGTAAAAGGAGGCAGCAGGTAACTGGAAAGTTCGATGAGTATTTTATTTTTTATGAAAATATTCTTGATAAGTCTAATTAATTCATTCTTTAGATTTTAGAAGGAGCTTCGACCGTCGGCTCCAATGAAAAAAGGGAGATTTGTGAATAATCTCACCATCCGTTTGATACTCTACTTCGTACTTGAAGCTAGTTATACTACCATACAGCGAAAAGAATCTTCCATTGTATTATGTTTGCGGGAAAAATAGTATATTGCGTCGATAGAGACAATCCGTACTTCGGGAATCGGTTTCGGGTCGAGTTCACCTCGATCACCAATGAACCGATCTTCGTGCATTTAACGAGTGGCGCTCAGATCAAATTTGACCTTTCGCAAATAAGCGAAATTCAGCCGCTTGGCAATGCTAATCGTAATAAAAACAATAACTTCAATAATTATGACCTTTCAATGGTCTAATCGAAAAGCGCTATTTCGAAATTGGCAGGCGGACGAAATTAACCAATCGTAGTACAAGCAAATCGATCAAATTTTGTGCCTCACTTCCGGCAACGGTATAATTATTAATGATGATCGAGAAAGCCAGCGGTTCATTTTCTTTAGTGGTGAGATAGCCACTTAAACTTCTGACACCGGTTAACGAACCGGTTTTTGCCCTGACATTTCCCATGGCCCGGCTATCGTGAAGTCTTGCCGAAAGTGTACCATCAACCCCCATAACCGGTAACGATGAATCGAAGGCTCCTTTAATCCGAGCATCGTTATACACAGTCCGAAGCAACGATGTGAAATCGTCAGGTGAAATAAGATCCATTCTCGAAAGCCCTGAGCCATCATACAGAGAAACCTGATCGGGATCGATACCGGTAAACGAGAGATAATGTTTGACCGATAGTGCTCCGGTCCGCCAGTCTCCTTTGCCAAGTGCTTCTTTGCCGATGGTTCTAAAGACCTGTTCGGCATAAAAATTATGAGACCTCTTATTTATGACCCGAACAATATCGGACATGGGGGGGCTAAGATGATTAATGAGAATTCGTGTCTGATTATAATTTATCCGTTCGTTAAGATCGGCAGTGGTCATTGCCGCACCGGTAACAGTTATACCATGAGCCTGCAAGGTTTCGCGAAAAACGGTTGCGAAGTAATTGGGTGGATCATCGACTGAAAGCTGTTCGCTTACCGCTTGAGAGCCGCGATCGATACTCCCTTGAATAGTGATGGTATTTTCTCCCGGGATTCGAGAGATGGTAATAGAATTGCCACTTGAAACAACGCTATCTTTTTGGGGAGGGGAAGCATCTCTGGTAACGGCAAGATCGTTGACCTGAAAATATTCGCTTTCCGGAGTCAACTCATAGAGCGGCTTAGCTCCGGCGCGAAGGCCTGGGGCAACAGTAACACTAACAGCATTATCGGCAAAGGCCACGGCCGAGGACTGAGCAGAAAAATAATAGGGTTCGTCTTCGATCGACCAACCGAGCGGAAAAATATCGCTGGTAAAATAATTTGGATCGACCACAATATTGCCATCGATCTTTTCAATGCCAAGTGCTTCGAGTGAATCCGCCCATGCATCGAAGACGGCACCCGGTTCTTTCTGAGGAAACATCGACGTTGACCCGATCGTCGGATCACCGGAACCGCGAATGATCAGATCGCCTCTAAGAACGCTTCGCGAAATTTTACCAGAGCTAACAACCTGCGTTGAGTACCGAAAATCAGGCCCAAGAATAGAAAGAGCGGCGGCTGTTGTAACAAGTTTTAAATTGGAAGCGGGGATAAAATTTCTTTCCGGATTAAGCTGGAATAATTTTTCGCCGGTTTTCAACGACCGAACTTCAACACCTATTGAAGCATTTGAAAATTTCGAATCCGAAAGGATCCCATTTAGATCGTTTTGCAGTTCACCGATGGCGCGAATTTCAGCAGGATTTTGCTCTTTTGCCGGTGAAGTGACAGGTTGGGCAATGCTAGTACCGAATGTCAATAAAACAGCAAAAAAAGACAATATCAGGCTGCCTTTGTTACCCCAAAACCCAATTCGACAAACCATTGTTTGGTACGTGCACAAATAATTTATCAATAGAAAAACAATGTCACAAGCAGAATTAGTCGCAGAATCCGCTGTTTCTACCACCCAAACCACGGATTTCTTGCCGCTGAACGGTATCGACCATCTAGAATTTTTTGTCGGCAATGCCAAGCAAAGCGCTTATTATTATCGCGCTGCCTTTGGTTTTAGCATCCGCGGGTATGCCGGTTTGGAAACAGGTCTTCGCGACCGCACGAGCTACCTGCTCGAACAAGGTAAGGTCCGTATTGTCCTGACGACCCCGCTTACCCAGGATAGTTATATCAATGCATTACTTGCCAAGCATGGTGATGGCGTCAATGCAATAGCCATCGAAGTGAGCGACGTTGAAAAGGCTTATTTGGAAACAACAAAACGAGGTGCTGTCGGAGTACAAGAGCCCAGAGAGATCACCGATGATAATGGTACTTTCAAAACCGCTTCCATCAAGACATATGGTGATACCATTCATACCTTTGTCGAGCGCAAAAATTATAAGGGATTTGCACCAGGCTTCAAAGAGATCACTGCTCCCGACCCTGTTGCACGCCCCACGGGTATTGCAGCAGTCGATCATATTGTCGGCAATGTCGGCTGGAATGAAATGAACAAATGGGTTAAATGGTACGAAGAAGTAATGGGCTTCCATGTATTCATTTCATTTGACGATAACGATATCAGCACGGAATATTCGGCACTGATGTCAAAAGTAATGGCCAGTGGTTCTGAAAAAATAAAATTTCCGATCAACGAACCAGCAACCGGAAAGAAGAAATCGCAGATCGAAGAATATGTCGAGTGGTATAACGGCCCTGGTGTACAGCACATCGCATTAATGACTGGTGATATTTTATCAACTGTACAAAAATTAACTGATCAAGGCGTTGAATTTTTACGAGTCCCAAGCTCCTATTATCGCGAACTTGAAGCTCGGGTAGGGAAAATAAATGAGCCTATCGATAAGTTAGAAGAACTTGGAATTTTGGTTGATCGTGATGAGGATGGCTATATGCTTCAGATCTTTACCAAACCTGTCGAGGATCGGCCGACCGTATTCTTTGAGATCATCCAGCGAAGAGGGGCCAGAAGCTTCGGAAAAGGCAATTTTAAGGCGCTTTTCGAGTCAATAGAGCGCGAACAGGAATTACGCGGTAACCTCTAATATTAAATCTGGTTTTCCCCCCGATTAATACCGAACGCCCGGTAAACTATTCCTAGGACTTTATGTTACTTTTTGTAACAATCAGTTCCTATGGGTACCCTGCATCATACATCTACAACTTCTTCCCCAAGGACGGGCCTGGCACTCTGGGCGGCTCTCGCGTTGTCTTTATTTTCAGTAGTTCCGGTCTTTGCGCAAAAGACGTGGAATAAGTATGTCTTTGCTGACGTCCAACCTGGCACCGGCAGAGTTCACATCTTACTTCCACCTGGGCGAAGCCTCGACCCGATGCTTACCTTCCCGGATAAGAGTTTTTTTAGTTGTAGTATAAACGGTCTGCTCTATACTAATAACGATCTCGCTACGTCACCGACAACAAATCGTGGGCAGGGGTATCTCCTTCAAAATGGAAAATCGTATAAGATCAACGACACTGTCCGGACTATATGGACACGTGACAATGTCGATATCATTCAGGATGTCTACACTGTAGAATTAGAAAATGGCGGGCAGATATTACTGCGCTGGTCGTTTCTTAATCATAAAAATACTCCGGTTTCGGTTGCCTGTCAGTATTTACTGGATGTCGATATCTCAGACCCCAGCTCTTTCAAGCCAGGCGAACCGAATAGCAACGATGGGCCAATCATTCTTCATCGATACGGTTATTACCGTAATTGGCAACAATTTATACAAAACCAGGCCCCCGGAATACCGGATCATTACATGGCTTTCCTTTACGATCTGCCGCAGGCAAATCCTGGTCTTTGTGCCTATGGGTATTTAGATAACCCGGCAATCGGAACGATCAAACCTTCCAGATATACCATCGGAAATTGGAAGGAGATGGATACTTTATTTTGGGGTGTGGCGTTATGGGGAGTTGGCACGCTAAGTCAACCAGGTTTAGCATTAACACCTGGAAAAATTGGAGGTGATATTGCCGAGCTTATTGAGTTTTCACCAGTAGGCGCCTATCAAAATAAATTAGTCGTCGCTGGGGCGACGGCATACGGAACGGCAAAAGTACCATATTGTAATGGTTCGTTATTTGCAGTACTCGATTACCCTAATCCGATTAAATGGGATAAGACAACCCAAACCTACTCTCCAAATCCCTTCAAATATGAGATTTGGGCTGTAAATCCACAGCAGGTCTTTGACTACCAAACCGGACTAGCCGGCATTGCAGCTGTTAATACTTTTTTCACTCTTACGGTTGGTGGCAATTTGAATATTATCGACACGCCGCCACTATTTACGTTTATTGGAAAATCATACCGTCAGCCTGCTAGCGGACTTGGGCTCACATTACAGCCCGGTGGAGTTCAACCACTAACATGGTATGTCAAGGCTGCACCGGAGTATTTCTGTCAAGGCGATGTATTTAGTGAGATGAAACTTACCGGTTCAAGCTCACTTGGCGATTCTGCTTTTGTGGGAGATACTTGCGGACATGGGATCACTGTAGAATGTGCGGAAACAGATTACGATCCTCCGATAGATAGTGTCTACACCGGAGTCGATATATTACACAAGCAGATCGATGTTCATGACGATCGGAAAACCGATCGTGGCCTAAAGAGTATTGTCTGGGCTCCACTACAAGGTACTGATGTTTCAAAATTCATAATCTATTACAAAGATAGCATTCGTCCATGTGCATCCGATAAAGATATCCATCAGGTATTCATTGAACAATTAGATTCGACCATTGGTGGATGTTTCGATTTTACCTTTGAAGATTGCCTTGGCCACAAGAGCTTCCTGAACGTTTGCATGCCGGCGCATCCGCTGATTGTTTACATCGATTCACTAGCGCCGATCATTCGTATCGTTACTTCTACTGGTTCCTTTGATAGCTCCATTTGTAATACCAGATACGATTCGATCGAGGTACTCGATAACCGGTTACATGATCGCGGCCTTGAAAGTGTCTCCGTAAAGCCAGGTACTGGAATCAATATGACACTTAAGCCGAATCCAGTACCGATCACACCCGGTGATCTGGTTAGCAGGGTGTCAGTAAAAGTTGACGATTCATTAATCAATGGATCGATCTGTATCGTAGCAGTCGATACGGCAAAAAATAGCTCTGAGCTATGCCTTACCTATTGCACGATAGCCGATAAGCTAAAGCCACGGATCGAGGTGCTCCGCGATAATGGTAACCACTTATGGAATATCAAGGTACATGACGATACCGCGTGGGATCGTAAGATCGATAGTGTATATGTTATCAATACAAATAACATAGCGCCGGTTGTTATTCCACCAACTCGTAACCAGGATGTAATCTATTTTACTGTTTCAACAGCCGATGTTACGGCACCGAGTGGATTTTGCATTTATGCTACCGATCTATACAAAAATATAAGCGATACCACCTGCTATTTTGTCGATGCCGGCCTCGATACCGTTAAACCGAATATTCTGTATGACCCGGATCCCAAGACAGACCCGACATCAATCACGGTCTCGATCAACGATATTCATTATAATCCGAATTTAACACGCTTTAAATGGGACACCGGTATCGACTCCGTCTGGTTTACCGATAATTTTGAGGACAAGATGATCGTGCCGCCGACGATATTCGGTCATTGTGCCGATTCCGTCTTATCGTTTGTCTTAAGGGTTCGCGATTCTCTTGATATCGATTCCAGTGCTTGTGTAGTGGTTAACGCTGTCGATTGCCATGGTAACCTTGCCCAATGGAATTGGTGCTATCCATATCCGCGCGATCTGAATCCGCCGGTATTGCTGGCAAAGTATGTCGATAAGCAGCAGATAAAGATTTACGTTACTGATTCCACTACCTATGATCGTGGTAATCAGATCATCTCGACTGATAAAATAGTAAACCTTTCTACCCATACAGCGACTGTCAATAAAGTACCGGTCGATTCGTTTACGTTGATTCGCCCATTGGTAAACGAATCATCGTATGCTACGATCAACACAATCGATTATTGGGGGTCGTTATTGCCGACGCGTATTGCAACCCATTCTGCTGAGATCGGTATTCATGTTTGGATACAGGACTTAGCAATGAAGAAAGGGCTGATCGTCCGTCAGGCTCAGCAGATAGAATTGCCGGTGTATTTTATCGCGAACGATACTGTTGCTCTTCCAGAAAAATCGATCACTGATTTTTCCTTTAAATATACTCCGACAGGTGATGTGACAGCACTTCAATTGTTAGGTATCAAGACGCTTGGCACTGCTTCCGAAGGGTGGACGGTAACAGCAACTCCGACCGGTAACTCTGTTTTGGTCGAAGGACATATGCCAGCTGGCGGATCGGTGCTTACAAAATTGCCTACGTCCGATACCTTATTAATCCTGCAATTCCGAACAAAAGCAGATGCCGCTACTCGTGATGTAACCTTAAACATCGAGCCGGTTAATAACGAAACTGTTGTTTATAATAACGGACGTGATACCATTTATTCCGGATTGAGCTCAACAGCCATTATGCCTCCACCGTGGGGGTCGATGAGCGGTGCTCGCATTGTTATTGCCGGTTCCTGTGCTCCGAGCCTGGGCCAGAATTTTGGTCCCACTTCAACTGCAATACTTGATATTCCTACCCCGAATCCTGCTGCTCGGACTGCGGCATTGCATTATTCGATCCCGGCCGATGCCTTTGTCAGGATTAGTGTCTATGATATGCTTGGAAGAGAAGTAAAGGCCATTATAAAAGAAGAACAAAAGCAGGGCGCGTACGATGTCCTACTCGATGTTACGGAATTGAATAACGGTCAGTATGTCATTCGCCTGGAGGCCGGTAAAGAAAACCAGATGAGGACTATCGTAGTAAGTAAATAACTACGCGACTATATAGTTTTCCACAATTCTCTCGCAGCGGCAGTAAACGAGACGAGATCCAGTTTTGCGATCGGGTGCGGCGAATTCGGATGGACCGCTAAATACGCCTTGTCTTTTAGTAATTCCAGATATAACCTCGATACTTCTTCCGGCGGTACCATCTCATCGCGATCGCCAACCGAAAGCAATAACGGGCATTGCAACCGTTTTACGTCCTCAGCTGTGAGTTGTCTTTCCGTAAACGATTCGATAATAGATGAAGCAAGCATCGCCGTCCGCTCGAAGCCATTTGCCTGGTGAATACTACTGAGGATATCATACCCTTTTTGTGACCGCAGTTTGATCGATTGAGGGTTAAGTCCTGCTAATGCCTCCGAAATAGCTTGTTCTGTCCAATAGAATTTCATTGCATGGCTGACAATGCTTCGAACGACAGTCGGAGCTATCAAAGCCAATTCGATAGCTATATACCCACCCATGCTATAACCGATAATATCGACTACAGGAATATGAAGATGATCGATAAGTAACGAATGCACATATTCAGCAAGATCGCGAATACTAAGACGGTTCTTTGTTGTGGTACTTTGTCCGTGGGAAGGAAGATCGACGAGGATCAGCGGACGGTCTTCGTAGAGTAATCGTAGCTTATCGAATTCGCGGCTACTACCTAATGCACTATGAAGCAGTAGGAGCGGAGTATGGGTGGAGGATAATTCTTCCTGAATAAACTCAAACGAGATGGAGGCAGTATCGGTAGTATAGATCATCGGTTCTTGCTCATCTCAAAATTTCCTTCAAATCCCATAAATCCCAGTCCGGGGATTGATCAATATTTCTTCACAGCCGGATCGATCTTATCGCTCCAGCCGTAAATGCCGCCGGCAAGATTGCGAGCATTCGGAAAGCCATTTCGACGGAGGAATTCCGTAACCATGGCGCTGCGGCTTCCGGTACGGCAGATAATAACAAGCGGGACATCGTCACGAAATTCATCCAGATGCTGTGGGATTGCATTCATTTCAATGAGTTCACCGCCGATATTTGAAATAGCAAATTCATCGGGACGACGGCAATCGATGAGCTGATGCTCAGTGCCATTCTTACGAAGTTCATTGAATTCTTCCGGAGAAATTTCGAATGGAATCATGAGGAAATAACGAATGCAAAAGTCAGAAGCATGAAGGCGAACCTCCATGCTTCTGGTCTCAATTAAAAGAATCGGATAGCGTTACCGGTCAGGTTTACTAACCAACCGAAGTACACGCCAAAGACTAGCGTCGGAATCAGGAAGACAAAGATAAACGCTTTTGAAAGAATCGAATATCGCAGCGTGCCATCGGCCTGGATTTCCAAGGCACTCAGGTTCGGTGCTGTTTGGGCATCAGATTGCTTGACAAACATTGATTGCATGACTCTGACGTAATAGTAGAGCGATACAACCGAATTCAATGCCATTACGACAGTAAGCCAGATCCATTGTGGCTGCTGAACGATCGCAGTAAAGATATAGAATTTACCAATAAAGCCAACTGTAAGCGGAATACCGGTAAGCGACACAAGAAATACTGTTAAGCAGGTTGCCAGCAACGGTGAGCGTTTTGCAAAGCCTTTATAATCTTCGATCTCTTCAGAGCCGATCTTATTAGCAATGAGCATTACGACATAAAATGCTCCGAGATTGGTGAAGAGATACGAAATCAAATAGATCAGGATCGAACTGACGCCGGCGTTAGCAGTGCTTTGCCAGGTTCGCCCTAATGTTCCGGCTCCCATACCGATACTGACAAGTCCGACCATCATATAGCCTGCATGGGCAATCGTCGAATAGGCAAGCATACGTTTTACATTTGATTGGCGAAGCGCAGCAAAGTTACCGAGTGACATTGTCAACGCGGCAAGAATAGCAACAACAAGAGGCCAATTCAGTAACGGCTGCATCGTTTGTGGATTCGACGGAATAGCGAAGATAAGGAATCGCATTAACAATCCAAACCCGCCTGCCTTCGAAGCGATCGACAGCAATGCTGTTACCGGGATCGGTGCACCTTCGTACACGTCCGGTGTCCAGAAATGGAATGGGGCTGCACTGATCTTATAGCCCATTCCGGCGAGCGAGAGAATAACGCCTGTCCATAGTGCGACAGTATTCACGCCACCGCTACTAAACTGAATTTGTAATATTTCATGGATGGCGCGAATATTTGTTGTTCCGGTCAAACCATACAAGATCGAGAATCCATAGATCATTAGCCCCGAGCTGAACGCGCCAAAGAGTACATACTTCATGGAAGCTTCAGTGCTTCTGGCATCATCCTTCATGAAACCTGCCATGATGTAACTCGTTATCGAAACCAGTTCGAGTGAGATATACATCATTATGAGGTCCATTGACGCAGGCATCAGGAACATACCGAGACTCATCGCCAACAGCAAAGCATAGAATTCGCCATTACGTCTGCCACGTTCTTCGACTTCTCTTGAAAGCAAAGACATGCCGACAACGAACATTCCTGCTAATGCGATAATGAGTTTGAAAATAACGGCAAAGTTATCAACAACTGCCATGGCATATGGCGCAAAGATCTCTTTCGTAACCGGATCGACCTGGCCGGTCGGCAATGTCTGTGAATACGGGAAGATCATTGTCCCGGGTTTCCACTCCATGATCTGCTTCATTTCCGGGGCAGCATTAAATTGCTGCCAGGAGAAATAGAAGGAAACGGCTAAGACGAGAAACGTAAAATAGCCGACGACTTTTTTCATCGATCGGCCCCGGATCAATAGATCGAGAACGATCGCCAGCAGAAACCCAGCCGTAAGCAGAGTCTCCGGAATGAAGTGTTTCATGCTGAACGTGGCTAAGTCGGTTAGACTTGCGCCCATATTCGGCATTTGAAGCAAAAATGAATGCATAAACTTATCTCTGGAGTATGATTACTTTATCAATGATGCAGCCTGCATTGCAGCCTGCGGTGCCTTATGAACGAAGTCGGCTAATTGATTGACACTGGTCATCATCAGATTCAAGATCGGGCTCGGATAGATACCGAGGAAGATAACAATGACAGCAAGCGGTACTAGTGCCACAAGCTCACGTCCATTAATATCGGTAAGCTCATTCCAGCGTTCGGGCAACGTGCCGAGGAACATGCGTTGTAATGCCCACAGCATATACGCTGCGGTAAGAATGATGCCGAGGGTAGAAAGAATGGTCCAGAATTGGAACACCTGAAAAGCTCCGAGGAAAACAAACGCTTCGGAAATGAAGCCGCTAAATCCAGGCAAACCAAGCGAAGCAAAGTAGCAGATAACGATCAACGCGAAATAGCGCGGCATCTTATTTGCCAAGCCACCGAATTCATTAATGCCTCTGGTATGAGCACGGTCGTATAGAACACCGACGCTCAAGAAGAGCATTGCCGTGATCGTACCGTGGTTAAACATCTGGAATATTGCGCCTGCCATACCCTGCGAATTCAACGATGCCATTCCCAAGAGTACATACCCCATGTGACTGACCGATGAATAAGCGATAAGCTTCTTAAGATCCTTCTGAGCCATTGCACAGAATGCGCCATAGACAATATTGATGAATCCGAAGATCACCATGTACTGGCTTGTGGCAACGGCGATCTCAGGGAAAATACCGAAGCAAATTCTGAGAATACCGTAAGTACCCATCTTCAACAGCACACCGGCAAGAATAACCGAGATAGCAGTGGGTGCTTCGACGTGGGCATCCGGCAGCCACGTATGGAAGGGGAACATTGGTATCTTAATAGCAAAACCAAGGAAGAGCGCGCCATACCCAATATATCGCCAGGTGGTCATTGCTCCGGTGAAGATGGCTCCGGCCTGATGATTAGCCGAGTTCATCATATCGAGCAGGTTAAAGGTATGGAATGGAACACCGTTCTGCATTACGACCGTCGTCATGTTCAACCCGATCATCACCAAGAGCATGAAGATAGATCCGAACAACGTATAGATGAAGAACTTGATAGCTGCATATTCTCTTCTCGGTCCGCCCCAAATAGCGATGAGGAAGTACATAGGAAGAAGCATCAATTCCCAGAAGATGTAGAAGAGGAAGAAATCCAGGGCTACGAAAACGCCCATCATACCGGTCACAAGCAATAGGTACATCATGAAGTAGCCTTTATGCTGCTTCGTGATCGAGAAGCTGGCGATAGCCCCGACAAACGATATAAGTGCCGTAAGCAATATCATCGTTACCGATAAGCCGTCGATACCCATAGCATAATCGATGGCAATATTACCGAAGATCGGCAATCCGGATATCCTTATCCACTCGAAGCGTTCGGTGAACTGGAAGCTTTTCGGATCATTTATACCGGCGAGCGAAGAATTAAAATTCATCCAGAGGACGATTGCAAAGACGATCTGAAGTGCCGTTATGCCAACGGTTACCCACCGGATGAGCTTTACATTATCCTTCGGCAACAACGCCGTGATGATCATCCCCGCCACCGGCAGAAACGTCAGGATCGATAAGATCGGAAAAGAGAATTGCATACTGCTATTGTAGTTTTGCTATAAAATATTATTGAATGATCAGTCGGCTCGTAAGAATCTCACCCTTCGATGATTCCAACGTCACGATGTATGTACCGGCTGCTAATCCATCGCGTGAAAGAGTCGCGCTATGTTCGCCGACAGAGAATGATCCCAGTGCGTTAGATCTCATCGGGCGTCCGAGTAAATCTGAAACAGTGACTGTCACTGCTGCAGATTCAAGAAGACTGAACGTGAGTGTTGCTGAGCCTACGGTCGGATTCGGTACGACATGAAGTTGCCGGCCACTACCGGCGTTGTTCGATACTCCTGCCGGATGAAAAATTTGATTATCTAAAATCGGGACATATATCCAGACAGTATCGTGATAGGTACTTCCGTTAAAAAGAGCGATTTTCATCGGGAGGGTTTCTCCGTCATCGCTACTATCGCGGGTAAACGTGAACGTCGCCTTGCCTACTTCATTCGAGTTCAACGAACCGAGTGACGAACTGCCCTGAATGACATTATATCCCTTAATCGCAAGAAGCTTGGCAGTTACAGTCGCGGCAGCAGCGACATTCTTGAATGTTACGCTAAGTTTATACTGCTTGTTAAGATATAGTAGTGCAGCACTATCGATATCGTCAATTGAGAAACCTGTGGGTGCCATGCCGACAAACGTAGCACCTTTCGATACAGCCGAAAGAGCATTTACGCGTCCCCAATATAATGTTTTATTGTTAGGATATCCGATCGGATCGCAGGTATTAACCAAATGCTGAATGATCATCGACGGTGACCACTGTGGATGCTTTGCAAGCACCAGAGCTGCAACTGCAGCTGTATTCGGCGAGGCGAATGAAGTGCCGCCGGAATAATCATATCCATTCGTGCCGGGGAAGGTCGTCGAATAAATATTTCCGCCTGGAGCATAAACATTTACCCGGTGGCCGTAATTAAATGGAGCAACAGTATCGGGATGCCCCTGAGCAGTCTGATCGGTACCGCCGACAACAAGAGTGCGATCGAGGCAGGCCGGATAAAACGGTTTTGTGTCGATATTAAGATTATCGTTACCGGCTGCACAAACGACTAACGAACCATGTTCGGTAGCATTATCGACAAACGGCTGCATAATGGCTTGAGCTTGTGCTTTGGGAATGTCACCAGCACCCCATGAACAATTAATGAATTTTGCGCCATGGGTAGCAGCATAGTCGATCGCAGTAAGGCCGCTTTGAAAGGATTGATCGCCGCCATCAGTGGCGATCTTAAGATCCATATAATGGCAATTATATCCGATGCCAGCAACACCTAACTTGTTGTTGCAAGTCGCCGATGCACATCCGGCGACAAACGTACCATGGCCAAGGTTCTCAACAGGAAGGGGATCGTTATCTCCCTCACTGCCACTCGGTATCTCTCCAAAATCCCAACCGATCCAATTATCGGTGTACCCATCCTCATCATCATCGATACCGTTGGTGCTTTTATCATGTCCCTGCGAATCCAGACCGGTTTCACCCTTATTCATCTGGACATTTGCCTTAAGATCTTCGTGCACATAATTTACACCCTGATCGAGGATCGCAATGACAATATTGCTATCGCCTTTGGTAATATCCCAAGCCTGAGGTACCTGCATCTTTGTAAGACCCCATTGCAAGGATAATTTCGGATCATTCGTCTGTCCACAAGATTTAACGAGATAATTGGGCATCGCCCCTTCGATTTCCGGTTGATCTATAACCATTGCTACGATATCATTCATCGTGCGTTCACGATCGCTAAAGGTGATCGCGAAGGTTCTATCGATACCATGGCGGCGCGAAATAGGATCGCGATAGGCAACAGGATTGAGTGCTTTGATAGTCTTGATGCCGATCGAAGCAAATAATTGATCAATCGCAGTATTTCCGGTTTTTGTGGCCGAAATAGTACGCATGTTGATACCGCTGCCTGCGGTAAACCTGACAAGCAGACTACCGGGCACAAATGCAGGCAGCTTGGATGACGATACACTCTGTACCGGCTGTCCGAGCGCCACTGAAACGCTGATGGCAAGCATCAGCACACTGTAGGCGAACCGAGTTTTCAATTGTAGTTTTCCTTTTTAAATCACTTTCCAAGCTAATAGTGCTGATACCACTACTACCCCGAAAAGCACCCAGGCCATATAGGTTTGTATCTTTCCTGTCTGGAAGGATCGGAATGCCAAACCGATGATCTGGGAAATACCTGCAACAAGATTAACAAGTCCGTCGACGACATACTTATCGAACCAACCATTGATGTTCGAAACAAGTATAGTGATCTTGCCAACACCGTTGACAATACCATCGACAATATTAGTATCAAACCATGCACAACTGCGGGCGATAAGCATAAAACTGCCTACGAACGCAAAATCATATAGCTCATCGATATACCATTTATTCAAGCTGAAATTATAGAGCGGCTTAAAGGTGGTGGCGATCTTGCCGGCAAGTGTTGTATTCTTGAGATATAAGAACCAGGCAAGCGCAATACCCGTGAGGGCAACGACGATCGAGATGATCATTCCGATACCAGCAACTTCATGAGTCTTATGCTCGATCACTTCCTGATGCGGAGCAAGCTCTTGCTTTTCCATTGAAGTATGTTCAGCAGGTGCATGTTCAGCACCAGGTGCTGCCGCTTCAGTCTTATGTTCTTCTGCCGGTGCAGCTACCGAATGGGATTCATGCGATTCGCCATGAGCAAAATGAGGGGCAGTATTTGCCGGGACGATCTGAGCCGGTGTTGCAGCCCAGGTTTTCATGAACCAGCCATTTGCCGGATCGATCGGGTTACCGCCGTACCAGAACCAGAATGAAAGCGATGCTAAAATGATCAGCGGCACTACCATCACTTTTGGTGATTCATGGATGTGCTCGTAAATTTCCGGCTTTCTCGGCTTGCCAAAGAAGGTCATGAAGACCTGACGCCACATGTAGAATGCCGTCATCATAGCAACACCAAAACCAAACCACGGTAAGACCACTGCGATGCCACCTTGCAATGAACTATACGCTGTTGCTCCCGCAAGAATCTCATCCTTCGACATGAAGCCGCTCATCAGCGGGATACCGCTAATGGCGAGCGTCGCAATAATAAATGTCCAACCGGTGATCGGCATCTTCTTGAGCAAGCCGCCCATGTTTCGCATATCCTGCGGATCGGTGTGATGATCGTGCAGATGATGCAGCGAGTGGTGCATTGCATGAATGACCGAGCCTGAACCAAGGAAGAGGCAGGCTTTGAACATAGCATGGGTTGTCAAGTGGAAGAAGCCTGCGCTGAATGCTCCGGCACCAAGTGCCATGATCATGTAGCCGAGCTGCGATACTGTTGAATACGCAAGCACTTTCTTGATGTCGTTCTGCGTCAGTGCGATCGAAGCAGCAAGGAAGCTCGTGAATCCGCCAACAAGTGCAACGACGAGCATCGCATCGCCGGTAAGGATCGGGAAAATTCTACAAGTAAGATAGACACCGGCGGCAACCATCGTTGCAGCATGGATAAGTGCAGAAACTGGTGTCGGGCCTTCCATTGCGTCCGGCAGCCAAACATGAAGCGGGAATTGAGCGCTCTTACCAACCGCGCCACAGAAGATCAAAATACCGGCGGTAGTTAGGGTTGCTTCAGGGCTCATACCAAGGAAGCTGAAGGATGCCGGTAAGCCATTGTGAATATATTCGAAGATCTTTGCAAAGTCGAATGTGTGGAAATTCGAGAAGATGATCATTAAACCAGTCCACATTCCAACGTCACCGACTCTGTTCGCAATAAATGCTTTCTTCGAAGCATATTGCGGGCCTGGCTTTTCATACCAATGAGAGATAAGCGAATAGCTCGAAAACCCTACTAACTCCCAGAAAATATAAATGGCGAAGAGGTTATTGCCGATAACGATGCCAAGCATCGAGAAGGTGAAGATACCGAGGTAAGCGAAATAACGGCTATAGCGAATGTCGTTATGCATGTATTCGCTCGAGAATAGATGCACGAGGAAGGAGATAAGCGTTACAACTACTAACATGATCGAGGTCAGGTTATCGATCATTACGCCGGTAGAGATCTGCCAGGTACCGAAGTCGATCCATTTTGTCGACCAGTCGATCGTACCCGGTATACTCGAAAGCTTGGTATAACAGATATAGATCGAAAGCGCTAATGCAGTACCGAGGATCGGAAGGCCGACCCAATGAGCGCTGTGATTCAAGCGTTTCTGATTAAAGATGATGATCAGAAACGAAACGAGCGGCAGCCCGAGTATGATAAGCGATAATGCTATCAGTTGGTGCATAATCCTAAATAAGAAGCACGGGCATTCGACCCAAAGGCCGAATAGCTCTACTTCGATTTTTCTTCAAACTTTCGAAATTAAAAACCTGCTCAATCCCGAAGCATATCGGCTTCGGAAGGATTGACGGTTTTGAAATTCTTATAAATGTTCAATACGATCGCCAGAGCCACAGCCGCTTCGGCTGCTGCAATAACGATCACAAAGATCGAAGCCATCTGGCCGCCGATGTTAATGCCACCGAACCGGCTGAAAGCAATAAAATTTACGTTAGCGGCATTGAGTATCAATTCGACACCCATCAAAACCGCAATAACATTGCGCCGCGAAAGCATCGCATACATCCCAAGGACGAAGAGCAGGGCGCTGATAACGAGGTAGTGGTTCAGTCCGATCGACATAGCTGCTATTAGTTATTAATGGTTAGTGATTCAGCCATGGCTTCCTCTTCCGGTGTCGGCTCGCGACGGGCGATCATGGTTGCTCCCATAAGCGCCACTAGGATCAATACCGATACTACTTCGAACGGAAGCAGGTAATCGGTTAAAAATAATTTGCCGATCTCGGCCGAAGTACCGCTTGAACCTTCGTTAGTTTTCTTTTCGCTCGGCGCACCGAATTTTGTTTTTGCAATTCTTCCGCTATCGCTCGTTGCATCGCCACCCCAGGGAGAAGTCTGCCAAGGGTTATCATTATGCGAGATCCAGCTTGAAACGGTTTTGGTTTTACCACCAGTCATTTTTACTTCATGGTCTGATCCAGGTCCGAAATATGCTGCAAAGAAGATCACTAATAATCCTAAGGAAAGCACTCCTGCCATCGCCTTCGATCCGGAGTTCATCGTAATGTTAGCCGTAGCGATGCGATTGGTAAGCATCACACCGAATATCAATAGGATTAGGATACCGCCGACGTATACCAGTAACTGAGTAACAGCAAGGAAATCAGCGTTTGCCATTACATATAAACCAGCGACGCCGGTAAATGTAAAGAGCAAGCCAAATGCAGCGTACACGATGTTTCGGTGCATAGCCGTTACTATTGCGCCGAGAACGGTGATTAATCCGAATATGTAAAAGATCAGATCGAACATACAACTCAAATTTTAATAAACATCACTGCAATCGCAATGACTAAACTCGTTACTTTGCCTGAAACGGCGGGGGCTTAATGCCTCCCGGCTTTGCAGCGAATGGCGGTGGCTTAATTCCACCTGCCGCTGGCGGCGCTGGAGCAGTGGCAGCAGGTGCTGCTGGAGCCGAGGCGGCTGCTTTCGCTTTCTCTTCTGCTTGCTTCGCACGTTCGACGGCAAGGCGCTCTTCATCTTTCTTAGCGTTTGCAGCGTGCAGAGCACCTTCTTCAGCAGTCATGGTCGCGTAGTTATAGATCAGGTTTACGCGATCAAACTCACTGAATTCGCAGATATCCGTCATTCGAATACACTCGGTTGGGCAGGGGAAGGTACACAAGCCGCAATAACAGCATTTAGCGATATCGATATCGAAGCGGGTTACCCAAAGCGATTTCTTTTTCCCGTTCGAGGTCGTTCCGATATTATCACCCGGAACAGCTTTCGCTGTATCGATGGTAATGCAATTAACCGGGCAGGCGCGGGCGCACTGGTCGCAGCCGATGCAATCGTCCATATTGACATAGAGACGGTTGCGTTCGCGCTCCGGCATCTGGTAGCGGTCATCCGGATTCGGATACTGGCGGGTCACTTTCGGAGTGAGCAAGTGCTTCATCACGATGCTCATTCCCTTAACCGCTGTTCCGAGTCCTTCTTGTATATCCTTAAAATATCCAGCCATAAAAAATTGAGAATTGAGAATGATCGATTGAGAGTTCAATCCATCATTCGCCGTTCGTCAGTATCGTCAACTTCTACTTCGTCCGGTACAAGCATGACACCGATGATGCCAATGATCTGTACTAGATGTCCGACGATTGCAATCCAACCAATATTGTTAATCCAACCCTTGACTGAAGCAATAGTACCAAACATGAATACTAATCCGAAAGCGATGCGGCGCGTCATTTTAATGAGCGAGCCACGTCACGATCGTACCGATCGCCAGAACCGTGGCCATGCCGAATGGTATCATTACCTTCCAACAAATATTCATGAGTTGGTCGATACGCACACGCGGCAGGGTCCAGCGAATCCAGATCTGCACAATAACGAAGAAAATTGCTTTGCTTAAAAACCAGGCAACACCGAGGATCGGCCCGCCAAGAAAATCTCCGAACGGTGAATTCCATCCACCAAGAAAGACGATCGATGCAATCGCACTGACAACCAACATATTGGCATACTCAGCCAAAAAGAAGAGTGCAAATTTCATTGCCGAATATTCCGTGTGATAACCGGCCACAAGCTCGGATTCTGCTTCAGGAATATCGAACGGGACACGATTGGTCTCGGCAAGTGAGGCAACAATATAGATGATAAAGGCGACGAACATGAACGGGGTAAGTAACCAGGCATAGTTACCACCGAAGCCCGCAAGGTTTTTCGGCCCACCGAAAATAAACCAGTTCTGAATACCACCTTCCTGCAATTTCGACATCGTCTGCAAGTCCATTGTACCCGCGATCATGACGACAGCAAGAATGGCAAGGCCTGTCGGAATTTCATAACTGACGATCTGAGCAACCGAACGCATCGAACCAAGCAACGAGTACTTGTTATTCGATCCCCATCCTGCCATGAGAATACCAACGACGACAAGTCCGCTAACGGCGATGAGGTAAAAGATACCGACGTTCAATCGGGCACCGATATACATCGATGAAAACGGAAGCACTGCAAAGCCAAGATAGCTGCCGATAAAGACCATGAACGGAGCAAGATTATACATCTTGCGATCTGCCTGAACGGGCGTCAGATCTTCCTTCTGCAACAGCTTCAAGATATCGGCGATCGGCTGCAAGATACCGTAAGGGCCTGTTCTCATCGGTCCGAGGCGATCCTGAACCCATGCTGAAAGCTTCATCTCGGCGAGAATTGCAAACAACGCATAGAGCAGGATAACTACCAACGGTAGCGCGCAGTAGATAACGATCGTCACAATATCGGTAAGGGCACCCTTACCAATGAGACTTACTAATAGATCACGTAGTCCGTCAAACATCGATTCAAATAAAAATTAACGATCCACTTCACCAAGCACAATATCGATCGAGCCGAGAATGATGATCAAGTCGGCCATCAAATAGCCGCGCGAGATGATCGGCAGCATCGCCAAATTCGTAAAGGCTGGGGAGCGTACTTTTACGCGCCACGGCTTAATATCGTCTTTTGAAACGATATGGAAGCCAAGTTCACCACGAGCCGTTTCGCAGCGTGAATAAATTTCTCCGACAGCCGGCTTAATGCGTTTCGGGATGGCTTTCTGGACATCCGTCTTATCATTTTGAGGAAATTGTTCGAGAATCTGCTCGATGATATTGAGCGATTGCTCCCATTCTCTCATCCTGACCCAATGACGATCGAAGCAATCGCCAACGGTGCCCATCATCCCTTCGCCAACCGGAATCTCGAATTCAAATCTATCGTAGATCGAATACGGATCGTTGCGGCGAAGATCCCATTTAACGCCCGAACCGCGAAGCATCGGCCCTGAGGCGCCATAATTAATGGCAACATCAGGTTTAAGGATACCGACATTGCCGGTACGCTCACAGAAAATCTTATTAAAGGTAAGAAGCTCGTTTACTTCCTTATGGGTAGCGCGATTCTTCTTGACGAATTCGCGGCACATGCCAAGTACATCCGGATGCAGATCATGCGAAAGACCGCCAACCCAGATGTAGTTGTATAAAAGTCTTGCACCGCAAGTCTTCTCGAACATTTCGAGGATATCTTCGCGGTCACGGAAACAATAGAGGAAGGGAGTAAAGGCGCCGACATCAAGCCCGAAGGTACCGACGGCAACTAGATGCGAGGCGATACGCTGAAGCTCGGCAAATAATACTCTGATGTATTCAACTTTTTCCGGTACTTCAATGCCCATCAGGCGTTCGACAGCCATGGCATAGCCATGTTCGGAATTCATCGAAGCAAGGTAATCCATCCGATCGACGTAGGGAATTACCTGCGGGTAGGTCATTGCCTCGCAATGCTTCTCGAAGCAGCGATGCAAGTACCCAAGATGCGGCACGACATCGATAACCAACTCGCCATCGAGAACGACTTCCAGGCGAAGCACACCGTGAGTTGACGGATGCTGCGGCCCGACGTTCAGCACCATCTCTTCGGTTTTTAAACGCGACGGCTCGACTTTCTCTGCCGGTACAACCTTTGTCGGAAGCGGCAGGGTCTGCATTCTATCTGTTGCTACGAGTGGCATTATAACTTAACTTCTAAACTCAATATGGTACTTTCATTCCGCGATAAAACTCCGGCACTTTGAAATCCTTGCGGAGCGGATGCCCGACCCAATCGTCACCAAGTAAGATGCGGCGAAGATCAGGATGATTCGAGAACGTGATGCCGATCATATCGTATCCTTCTCTCTCATGCCAGTTAGCCATTGCCCAGATATCAGTTACCGAAGGCACTACCGCCTGGTCGGCGGGAACAGTAACCCTCATTGCAAAATGATGGCCAAGCTTCATCGATTCGAAGTGGTAAACGACGGAGTACGTCTTATCGCCATTATCGAGGGCAGAAAGATTATTCAAATAATCGAACTCGAGCGTCAGCTCGTCGCGAAGATGCATACAGATATTATGCACGGCACCGGGATCGGTGATATCGGCATATGAGCTGGTCCGTTTAGCGTATTCGCTGCCGGTTTGCTCGTTCCAATCGCCGATGGCAGAACCAAAGCGAGCCTTGAGATGATCGTAAATTTCTTTATTCGTCATGTTATACCGCTGATTGAGCTACCGACTGACGGCGTACTTTATCCTGTAACTTCATGAGGCCTTCGAGTAAGGCTTCCGGACGGGGTGGGCAACCTGGGACGTAGACGTCAACAGGTATTACGCGATCAACACCTTTAAGAACATGGTAGCCATGCTCCCAATACGGTCCGCCGCAATTCGAGCACGAGCCCATCGAAATAATATATTTCGGATCAGGCATCTGTTCGTAGAGCATCTTGACACGGGTTGCCATCTTAAGGGTAACCGTGCCGGAAATAATCATAATATCAGACTGACGTGGGCTCGGACGCGGAATAACGCCGAAGCGCATCATGTCATAATGCGATGCCGAGGCGGCCATCATCTCGATCGCGCAGCAGGCAAGACCGAAGCCCATTTGCCAGAGGCTGCAAAGCCGCGCCCAATTGAGGAGCGTATCGACACCTGTTATGACAATATTACTTGAACCGAACGGTTCGTCGTATTTATTGAGTAAGCCCATTTTTTTCGAAGGATGAAGAAATGAAGGCTTTCGCCTTCATTTTCTCTTAATTCACAAGTTCTTCCACTGGTACCGGCATGACATTGGCCGGGGTCGGTGCCGGAGCTACCGGCATCCGCTTACGCACGATATCGTCAAGATCAGCTACGTATGGCTTCGGACGAACCCAATCGAGATCGCCTTTCGCCCAAACGTAGGCGAAGCCGACGATAAGAATGGTAAGAAATGCCATCATTTCACCATACGCCAACCAACCCATTTGTTTGTACACCACAGCCCAGGGAAACAGAAAAACTATTTCAACATCGAAGAGGATGAAGATCAACGCCACAACATAAAAGCGGATATTGAATTTAATCCAACCGGTACCGATCGGGTCTTCGCCGCATTCATAGACGGACAGTTTGAGAGGATTTGGCTTTTTGGGACGAATCAGCATATTCGTTACCAAACCACCGGCAACAAATACGATACCCAAGATCAAGAACGCGAACACATGACTATATTCACCGAGCATTCAAATATCCCTTTCTCGTGAGAATAGGAAAACAACAACCGGCGTGAGAAAATTGCCGGAAGTCATACGATTATACAATTATACAAATATACGCGAAGGACGGAGACCTAAAATGGCAAATGCGAAAAAAGTAGACAAAAAAAGAGCGGCAACGTATCGCTGCCGCTCTTTTAAAAACCTGTTGAACTTCTCTCTCTGGTTGGTTTTAGAGTATGTTATTGTTTGATCACGAGAACGATGAACTGCGCATTATTCGGAATGGCAACGTTATTCTCGTTGAAAATTTCCCATTTGTTACGGACGGTATTGTAATACACGCCGATCGGGGCGTTATTATAGACAATGCCGTTGGGGTTAAGCTTTTGAGTTACCTGCAAGAGGCAATTCGGGTCGCCATCGCACATCGGGTTTGTAATATCGGTGCCATTTGCCGAAAGTTTATTGGCGGCCGTAGCAGTATGAATAAATGCAGCTTTGTTCGTACCAGCAACCCTAATAGCTCCGTTATCAATTTCAAGAGCTGCACCGACACCAGTGCCAGAGTACTTAGCCTCAACACCAATACCGTTTGCCGAGAACGTCTCGCCACGGACACCAGTGCTTGCAGCACTATTATTAGTTGTCAGACCATAGACACCAAACCCGCTCGGTGTTTCGCCATAAACGCCCCAGCCGCTTCCGGCCTGGTAGCCAATCACACCAATACCAGTACCGCTGGTGCCATTATTAATTCCACGGACACCTGCCGAGTAACCACCAGGTGTTGTCGGTACTACCTTTCCCTGAACACCCGTAACGCCGCCAGTTGCACCGATTCCGTGCGATGTGCTAGAGGCTTCACCAAGAACACCGATCGTAGAGCCCGTTGCAGCTGAATTGGCCCCGTATATACCGGCACCAGACCCAACGGTGGTCGCTTCAAGTGAATTATTGGTATTAGCTCCTGCAGTGATCTCGAATAACCCGGGCTTTCCGGCAGTGCTGGTACCCTTTACACCGGTACCGGTTCCGTTTGCCGTTCCGTAAACTCCATTCGAGCTATTACTATAGGTAATTCCAGCAACACCATGACCGGCATCGCTAAAGCCCGTTACACCTGTTCCGGCATAGAATGCTCCGGCAGTCGGTCCCGTAATCACGGTTCCGAAGATGGCAGTACTTCCTGAACCGCCGCGACCGATAACGCCAAAGCCATTCGTGCTTTTGCCTTCGACACCGGCGATCGTTGTCGTTGGTGATGTAATGTTTACTTCACCATAAAGGGCACTTGAAGTTGGAGTTGTATTGGTGTTCTTGAAGGTGCCGGCACGAGCTGTTCCGGAATTTGTAACCACAAATAGATCGGTTGCACTATTGACTAATGAGCTAAAGGGTAATACCAAGCCCGGTGATGGTTGCCAGGAAACGGTTGTACCATTTGAGGTCAAGACGTTACCATTAACGGATCCGGTTGCATCGAGTTTTGTAGGGGTTACGGCACCATCGGCAATTTTGCCAGTGGTGATTCCGTTCGAAGCAACACTGATCGATGCTGTCGGGCCGTTTGGATTACTAACAGCTATTGAGGCATCGGCATTTTGAACGCCTTGAATGCCAGTCCCGCCGCCACCGCCGCTCGAGCTAATCGTGAAGGTATTTCCAACGTTAGTGATGGTTGTCCCGCCACCGCCTTGTAACACGATACCGCCTGACTGTCCGTTAATAGACGTTACGACGCCTGTTGCCGATGCTGAAAGGGCATCAGCCGTTTGGGCATGAGCCGAATTCAATGCATACGGGGCAGAATTCAGTGCCGTTCTCGGTGCCATTTCACTGCCGCCATCGACGGTGATACCGAGGAAATAAGGCTGATCGAATGCGACCGATCCCGGAATTGGGGTGATCGAGCCGATCAGTACGTTAAAATTACCCTTAATCGTACCTATCCCCTGGGTTTCCGTATAGATCGCCGATCCGCCGGAAGAGGTAGTATACAGTTTAAGAGTAAGGGTATGGCTGCCATCTGGAACGACGGTGCCGGTGGCGTCAGCCAGTACGCCTTGATAACTGATCGTTCTTGGAATTTGGGCGTTCGCTGTCGCAAAGAAACCAAGCGAACATAAAAAGGCAAAAAGTAACAAGCGAATTTTCATTGCAGTGTCTCCTAAAAAAAGATAATAGATTACACTGTGGGTTACCGGACTATACAAGATTTTACCCCGAACCCGTTTGCTTTTTCGAAAAAAAATATTTTTCCCTGCAACCCTATTAATATCAATCTTTTCCTTCGATAAATATATTTATTCGGAAAGGGATTGTAGCCCGAGCCATCGTAAGCAAGGATACTTGCGTCACACTCAGCAATAGGATTTCCGTATTTTCGTTGTATTAATATCGTAAGCTATCGTTGAGTAAAACTGTCCAGCAGGTTGTTTTCATCATCGCCCTCGTGCTTTGTTTATTTCCTTTTGTCTCGCCGCCGATCGCACTCGCAATGGGATTATTCCTGGCGTTCACGTTCGGGCATCCGTTTGCAAAGTACAATTCGAAAGCAACGAAGATCTTATTACAAGTTTCAGTTGTGGGTCTTGGCTTTGGAATGAACCTCGGCAGTGTCATCGCTGCGGGACAAACAGGATTTTTATTTACTGTCGTAACGATCTTCGGTACACTGACGCTCGGATATTTCGTTGGTAAATGGTTGGGGCTGACAAGAAAGCTTGCGCATTTGATCTCGAGCGGTACGGCGATCTGTGGCGGCAGTGCGATCGCAGCAGTCGGTCCGGTACTGGAAGCGGATGCGCATGAGATGTCCGTCTCGCTTGGGACGGTATTTATTTTGAATTCGATCGCGCTGTTATTATTTCCGCTTATCGGTCATGCGCTCGATATGACGCAGCAACAATTTGGTATTTGGGCTGCGATAGCTATTCACGACACAAGCTCGGTTGTCGGTGCTGCTGCGAAGTATGGTGCAACAGCGCTTGAGATCGCAACCACTGTAAAACTTGCTCGGGCACTATGGATCATTCCGGTTGCATTGCTCACATCGCTGCTCTTCAAGAAAAGCACTAAAAAACTTTCCATCCCGTATTTTATTTTTCTGTTTATCATTGCATCGATTCTTCGCACATATGTCAGCCCCATCGCTGATATCTCCGGTGATATTGTAACCATTGCCAAGATCGGATTAACCATTACACTATTCCTCATCGGTGCCGGCCTTTCACGAGCTACTTTAAAGACGGTAGGGTATAAGCCGATGCTCTTTGGTGTGATACTTTGGATTGTTATATCGGTGACCTCACTGATTGTCGTAACGAATACGATTTAAAATCATCTGTTGCGCAAGCATCCCTGCTTGCGTGTTTCGTGTGTAACAAGTTATCGGCAATGCTCCTAGTTTTCGCTGTCATTGCGAGGTACGAAGCAATCTAAGAACTTTCATTTGCATTGAGCCTGCTGTCTTCTGACATTTGAGATTGCTTCGTCGCCACGAGCTATATGGTGACTGAAAAATTCATCCATGGCTCCTCGCAATGACAGCTATTAGATATTTCCACCTATCCTGATTTTCTCTGAAAATGCCCTGAAACATTCTTTGATATAAAAACGTATGTATATACATCAATTGTAAAAACATTGATTGTATAAACAAACAAACTATTCAAAACAAAGGAGTTATCATGTCAACTTGGCTCATCGACCCGATTCATTCGGAGGTCAAATTCAAAATTCGCCACTTAGTGGTTTCCACTGTCACCGGACATTTTGGGAAATTCGATGCAACGATCACTACTGCCTCTGACGACTTTTCCGATGCCAGCATCAGCTTTAATGCCGATGTCGCGAGCATCGATACCAGAAACGAACAGCGCGACGGACATTTGAAGAGCGCCGACTTCTTCAATGTCGAGCAGTATCCGAAGATGCAGTTCGTCTCGAAGGGAATTCAGAAAGAAAAAGATGGTGAGTATACCGTGATCGGCGACTTAAGTCTTCATGGTGTCACCAAAGAAGTAAAGCTTCATGCACAGTATAATGGTACTGTTGCGGGCCTTGGCGGCGGATCGGTTGCCGGCTTCGAGATCACCGGAAAACTCAGCCGCAGCGATTTCGGCCTGACCTGGAATGCTATTACCGAAACAGGTGGTATTGCGTTGAGCGACGATGTAAAGATAGATATCAACGCCGAACTGATCAAGCAATAACAAGAGTGCTATCAACAATAGATAGGTGAATGAACATATCGGCATCATACGTTGCCGGTATGACTATGATGAGCAGACTGCAGTATGGCGAAAGCGATGCTGCAGTCTTTTTATTCTATGACAATGGCTGCTTTGCCGATCGATTTGCCGTCGGTGCGGACGATACAATTATAGATGCCAGACGAGAGATCGTTAAGACCGAGACGAATACTCTGATGACCTTCTGATAAAATATTCTTCTCGTGTAAAACAATTCTTCCTACGATATCCATCATTTCTATCTCAACCACTGATGAAGAGGGGAGATCAAATTCAATAGTAGAAGAAGAGTGTGCGGGATTCGGATATATACTCAGATCATCTACATTTCGTGAAGCGACCGATGCCAATTTATTCTGATCCATCGCAGCAAGGAAAAAACCTCCGCCATTTAATGTCCCGCCAAGTGTGGTCGATCCGAACGAAATATCAATACCAAAATTTCCGGCAACCCGTACCAAACTTCCCGCACGAGGTGCCGTGATGGCTGTTGCCTCACTAAAGGCATCTCCGGTTTGTTGGGGGCGAAGTGCCCAAATCGCTTTTCCTGAAGCATCGTATTTAGCAAAGAATGCAGTGTTTTCCAAATACTGAGCATCGGTCAAAGTGAAAGTACCGAACTTTGCCGACAATTGGTAATATCCGGTTACGTAGGCATTATCGTTGGTATCGATACTAACACTGTGGCACTGATCAACGCGATCGCCTCCAAGTTGATTGAGCCATGAGACCTCTCCGTCGGAAGTAAGCTTCAATAAAAATCCATCAAAGAACGAAGAGTAATTCTTCATCGTGAACGATCCGAAGCTCAGGCTATCGCCACTTGAACCGGTTAGATAGACCGAATTATCCGATGCGGCAATACCTTCGGCAATCGAATACCCTCCCTTGCCGATAGTTTGCCAAAACAGGGTTCCGGCAGCATTGAATTGATCGACGAATAAATTTCCCGATGGAGAGAGTTGTCCGCAGACATAAATAACTTCCTGGTTACTTCCTGGGTCCCAACCGATACACAGTGAAGTACAGCTACCGGTGTCGGCTAAGATCACCGCTTTTTGAACGGTGCCGTCAGTTGAGTACGAAGCAAAGTACATTCCAGGCCCACCCGATTGCAGAACAATACCCTGACAATCGGCGGAGTATTGAAACGCTCCTGCGATATAGATCGCACCGTTTGATCCGGCTGCAAACTCATACGTGCTTTGATGGTTATTATCAAAGGGCTCGACGTTGGCAGCAAGTGTCTTTATCCAAAGCCGATCGCCTGCTGCATTATACTTTGCTGCAAAGACCGAAGTATAATTTGGTGTATACATCGCCGTGTCACCGAACTCAGCAGAATCCTGATAATAGCCGAAGACATACACATTCTGCTGGCTATCGATCGAGACTTTGGTGACGGCACCGTGTGCTTGCACGACACTACCGATGCGACGTGCCCATTGTACAGAGCCGCTTTCATCGTAGAATGCAATAAAAAAATTTGCGGTATAACCCGGAAGTGTTTCGAGAACCACATTATTGATACTCAAGGATGCGTAATATACTCCACAGATGGCAGCATTTCCGTGGGCATCGGAAGCAACACTTTCGGCAGTCGCCTGAGTAGTTTTAGCATCGCCGCCGCGTGCCCAAACCCATTGAGGCACTTGTGCCGAAACCATTGAGGAAAGACTGAGTAAGACGATGATTATGATGCTATTTTTCATGACCGGATTCTCATTTGTGTAGGGTAAAGAATAACTAATTATCTGGCAGAAGAATTACACGGCGCTATCGCTGTATATTTGTACGCTCTGGTATGATTACTGTCTCGCGGTCAGTCCTTCTCTTTCTATTCGGCTCCTTATTGGCAGGCTGTGCTTCGCTTATTAACGGTTCTACTCAGGAAGTGCCGGTGAAAATCCCGGAAGGTACTATTGTTTCCGATTGGCAGGGTCTTCAGATCCCTGTTATCCGGCAAGCCAACTATAGTGATAGCTGTGGTTATATCAAATTACATCGAAGCAAGAAATACGAACTGAGATTTGATTATCACGGTCAAAGCATCGAAACCGTTTTTTCAAGCGCTGTCGAGCCTGGGTGGATTCCCTTCGATGTATTATTTTATATTGTCCCCGTTATCATCGATCTGGCAACCCAAAACATGAATAGTTTTGATGGCATTGCCATTCATTTTTCGAACGACGCTACCGATCCGAAACGCACCGGACAAACCTATATCGAGCCATTTGATCCCGGCCAGCTATTCGATTCGCGGCAAGGACTATCGCTTCAGTTAATGACGGGCCGAAACGATCCGAAGCTCAATGGAGAATTCCTTCTGCCATTTCCGAATGATGTCGGGTTTGGAATTGGGTATGCTATTACCAACCGTCTATCGGCCTTTGGCACATATCATTTCACTTCCGGTCTCGATCTTACTCCTAAAAATTACAAAAAAAGTTATACAGCCCTTTCGAACATTCAACTCGAAGGTCGATGCGATTTGATCTGGGGATTTTCGATCGGAGTGGGAGCCGGTATTTCCAATGTCCAGATCGATCGCCCCTATTACGATAGTGCGGGGTTTCGGATTGTGCAACCGGATGTTTCTAAAACAATGCCGATTCTCACACCTTTTTTAGGGTATTATGGATCGGTGAGCTTTATTGAGTTACGATATTTCTATGGCCTCTCCGAGATAGCATTTCAAAATACCGATCGCATCAAAATACAGATGCTCTCACTTAATTACGGACTTCATTTCCATCTATGAGCAAGAGGTGGAATATCGTAATTGTTTTTATTGTAGCACTATTGCTCAGTGGCTGTGCGACCATATTCAATGGCCCGAATCAACACGTTCCGTTCGACGCACCGGAAGGCACGAAGGTTTACGAAGATTTTACCGATTATCTGCCGATCATAGAAAATACGATCTTACTCAAGCGTAGTAAATCCCAGTATTATCTAAAGGTAAAATATAACGACGAAGAATTGAAGCTGAAATTAGAAAGTCACTTTCAACCGGCGTGGCTTCTTCCGGATTATTTTTCTTACGGATGGATCGTGGACCTCATCACTCAGGATTGGAATGCGTTTGATGGTGTTCGCGTCCATTTTGCCGGAGATACCGTCAACGGTGCCGTTGTAAAAGCTGCGTATGCCGAGCACTATCAACCGACGATTTCGGATATAGGAGTTGTTCTGGTCGGTGGCGGAGGATATGGGTTTCCATTTGGGTCCTATGATCAATTTTTGCTCCTCCCGAATTTCGGGATGCTGGGTATCGGCTACGAGGTTACGCCGAGGATCACGGCGATGGCAACCTATAGCGGAGCAAAAACGATTAACTTGTTATCGCATCGTACATCGTATAGTTCTTCATTCGGCTACACTGCGTATCAACTTGAGTCGCGATTCTACTTCTCAGGCCAGTATTACGCCAGCGGAGGGATCGGCCTTACGCATGTCGATAGTAAGGACGATCATCCCAAAGTCGATATTACTACGCCGCTAGCTTCGATCGGGATCGGGATTACCACTGGCATTGCGTATTTTGAACTTAGACACACCTTTGGATTTACCACACTCATTTTCCCGAATGGAGAGCTTGGGAAATTGGGAATCACAGCCGTGAATATGGGTTTAAATTTGCGATTTTAACTTCACATCGTTATGAGCGTAAAATCATTACTTATCGATCAATTCTCGTCCACTTTCGATAAAGAAAGCTGGTTCGTGCCGCTGACACGGGCAATTGCCGGCCTTACAGCCGAAGAAGCGGCCTGGAGCGATGGCAGTGCGAATCACTCGATCTGGCAGATCGTCAATCATCTGTACTTTTGGAATGAACGTTATTATTACCGGTTCATCGAGCAGCCGCTGCCATCAATCGAGATAGAAAACGATACGACATTTGAGAACCTTACTCAATCCGATTGGGAAGCAATTACAAAACGGATCGTTGAGTTAATGACGACCTGGCGCGAGGCATTACAAGCTGCCGACGATTTAAAATTCGATATGCCTGCTGTTGAAGGGCGTGCCGATTCCTGGGCTGCGGTAATGGCAGATATCAATACACACACGGCGTACCATACCGGCCAAATCCTATTTCTAAGGAAGCAGCAAGGGAAGTGGAATCCGGCCTGAATCTGAATTCCTTGCCTTGCGATTCAGACTGTTCGTATATTTAAATTCATGCAGGCACCAGCTGGGTTCAAACGCGAGGCGTTCATTGCCGATCTTAAAACGGCAATGGAATTTGTCGAGCGACGCGTTATCAATCGCGCAGAGGTTGTCGAACAAATTTTTCTCGCCTTGCTTGTCGGCGAGCATGTTTTGATCGAAAGCCGAACTGGCGTTGGAAAGACGCTCCTAGCCGATCAGGTCTTTGCCATGTTTTCCGGTGCTCGCATCTTCAAAGTTCAGGCATCCAAAGAACAACAACCCGATACCTACTTTGGCGGACTTGATATCGAGCAGCTCAAGAAAGGCCTCATCATTCATAATACCGAAGGTTCGCTTATTGAAAGCGAATTTGGATTTATCGATGAGATCTTCGATGCCAACGATTATACCCTTCGCGCCCTACTTTCGACATTGAACGAGCGGGCGCTTATTCGTGGACTCCAGACAAAGCCCGCTGCGATTCATACCGTTATCGCCGCAACCAATTACCTTCGTATTTCTGAGATCACCGAAGCATTGCTTGATCGGTTTCTTTTTAAATCGCTTGTTGTTCCTGATAAAGACCCATTCGTTCAATATCAGATCGGAGAACAGTACTTAAAAGCATCCGGAAAAGTTATTGAACCGACCGTACGCGTTTCCTACGACTCGCTCAAATATGCATCGTGCGTCATCAAAGGCCAATCGACGGATGCAGCGATCGAGATCAGTAACGAGCACTTGTACTTCATGAATCTTGTCATACGTCACTATGAGGTTCAGCGCAACCGAATGCTGCAGGAACGCCCTCATGAAGAGCGCATTCGTCAGAAGGATTATTACATCTCACCGCGAACACAAGCTAAAGCACTTGACCTGTTACGAGCATTGGCTTTTTTGAAAAATCGGACGGCTGTCGATCTCACCGATATCGCGCGCTTGAATTATTTATTGTGTACGGCCGGTATTCCAGCTGAGAAAGCACTCTTTCAAAAGTCGTATGAAACGATGCAGCATCTATATGGTGCTTCCGGAGGATTCGATCAGCTAGCACAGTTATTAGCGATCGAAGCATTATTGCGCAAACTCAAAGCCGATCCGAAAAAGATACAACAGCCGATCACCGAACTTGAAGGAGTGGTCACTAAACGCTCACTCGTCGAATGGGCCAAAGAAAAATTCGGCTCAGCCGATGCCGATGCAGGGCAAAAACGCCGTCAATTCGAAACCGCACTCTCTGGAATTCAACCGCTGACCGAAGACCTAAAGCAATTAAAGATCCATCTCGAGAAAGAAGTGAAGTTCATTTTCTCGACCGATGGCAACCTCCATCTGACCGCATAATTCTTTATTTCGAATAATGCAGGATCGTCAGCTCATACGCTGGCAATTCTTTTGTGTGGATCGATACATGATACGCCCCACTTGGTAATGCCGTTAATGGAATTCGTAACGGTGAAGAAGGGGAGAGATATCCCTGTTGAGTATAAAGAAGCTTTCCAATGATATCAAAGACGGATACTTCGATATCGCCATTGTATAGCGATGAATAGATCATTCCACTTTCAGTTGCCGGGTTAGGGGCAAAGCTGAATAATGCTGTTGCCGGTGCATCTTGCTTCACATCACTCGATTCGCCACACCATTTATAGGCTCCGATGATTCCTTTAAATGGTGTGCCGGATTGTAGGAATGTTTCTCCACATAGCGAAGCCGTTACAACTGACGATAACGTATCGAAATAAATATTCGCACAATCGAATTCGAGTGGAGACCATTTAAATACTGCATAGGCAAGTAATGAATCGGTCGCAGCATTTAGATCGTCAGCTTCGAACCGTAATCGTGCTCTGCCTGGCCAGCGGCTTCCGGGTACATCTATACTTTTTCCAGTAGTCAGTAATGACCCCAGATAGGCGAGCGGACCTCCGGGATAATGCATCGTCATATCGACTGACGATACGGTACCGGTACGATGAAAGTAGATCGGCAAATAGACCGTGATCCCTGAAGAATCCTTAATAACCTTACCACTTGAAAATTTATACACACCAGGTGCGCCCGGACTGGTTAATGGTTCGCCGCCACTATTATACGTTGCCCAAACAGAACCGAAACTATCGACAGTGAAGACAATATTATCATCGACCGCAGCAATCATTCTATTATCATAGCTCATGTTCGGTCCGCCGATGCTTTTCCAGCTCGAACCTCTATTGGTTGATCTCCAGATACCATCGATACGAGTCTGCAGATACGTTGCGCGAAACGAACTGCTGATCGCACCGGTAAAGAATGGAGAAACGATCGAGGTATTAGTAGATTTGCCGACAGCTTTAGTCCATTGATTCCCCCGGTCGTTCGAGATAATAATATTCGATAATCCATCGGCAGAAGATTTTGCATCTTCATTGGCAAGATAGATAATACTATCGTTGCATTTATCGATGGAAAGGCTGTAGCTATCGCAATCCTGGATCTGTGATCGCTGTGTCCAGTTACGTCCGTTATCCATCGAAACAAACAATGTTGCCGGTGGAGTATTCGTATACTGAAAACCATAGACGATCGTACCACTCGGATTATGCCGGCAGTTCATTAGATTGAGCGAGGTAAGCGTTTGGAATGTCGACCCGTTGTCGCGGGTAATGAACGATCCGGCAAAGGCAGTGCCGAGTAAAAAACTCTTTGCGTCATCGAGATAGCAGCAGGTAGTGATAAACTGCTGTGTGCCGATCTTCGTCCAACTCAGTCCGCCATCGGTTGTGTGATAGGCAAAATCGGAGAAGGTGGTTAGTATTCCATTTAACTCATCGAAAAAATCGATATCGAGGATGACCGTATTGGTGATCGGAGGCGTCCGTTTTGTCCATGATCTTCCTGAATCGGGGGTCATCCAGAGCTCGTTCTTGCCAACCCAAAGTTTGCCAGCCTTAAAACACATCGCTCCGCCGGGGCTTGTGCCACTGGAGTTTACAAACGTATAGAGATTTCCGAGAAGGTTAGGGGCAATGTTCTGCCATTGAGATACAGCAGGGGAATGCGACAGTACTGCCGCAAGTAAAAAGAGGATCAGGATGGAGCGTTTCATTGTAATAATCTCTGACAGAGAAACGCTTACCCACAGAGAAAGTTACATCATTGCAAGAGCAAAAAAACAGGACTAAAATGCTGCTAACGACCGGCCTGCTTCAGCAATTTTTGCCTTACTCGGCAATGTCACATCTTCAAGTGATTTTGCAAAGCCTACTGGAGTAAAGATCGAGCCGACTCGCATAACCGGAGCATCGAGATGATTAAATGCCTGCTCGCTAATGATACCAGCGATCTCGCCACCGAAACCACCGGTCACTTTATCTTCATGAACAACAAGTGCGCGGCCGGTCTTGGCAACTGTTGCAAGAATAGCCTCGGTATCGAGCGGATAGAGCGAGCGAAGATCGAGGACATCGCACTCAATTCCTTCTTTCGATAGTTCTTCGGCAGCCTGAAGCGAGAGGTGAGTAGTGTTACCGTACGTAATTATTGAAATTGTATTTCCTTCACGACGAAGACGGGCTTTGCCGAAGGGGACAAGAATATTATCGCCCAACGTATAGCTCTTTGCAACCGCAGCATTATATAATGCTTTCGGTTCAAGATATAGGGTAAGGCCACGTGATCTCATTGCCGTGCGAAGTAACCCTTGTGCATCATCGGCAAACGAAGGAACAACGATACGGACACCAGGGATGGAAGTGAAAGTAGCTTCCAAATTCTGTGAGTGATATAACCCGCCCTGGATATAACCGCCTGACGCAAGACGAATCACGATGTTCGGGCAATACTGTCCTTTGGTGCGCCAGTATTCATGTGTGAGTTCGATGAAGCTTTCCATTGCCGGCCAGAAGTAATCGGCAAACTCAGCGCCTTCGACAACACACCAGATGTTATCCTGATCGACGCGGCAAAAACCATCGGCCGTACCAACGATAAAATCTTCAGCGATCGGGGCATTAAAGACGCGCTTCGCGCCGAACTCCTGCTGCATCCCTTTCGAGACGTTAAAGACTCCGCCTTTTTCTTTATTGGCCATGTCCTGTCCCCAAATAAAGGTATTCGGATTCAGGCGAAATTCTTCTTTTAAAGTATGATTGATCGCATCGATAAATTGTAGGCCTTCATCTTTTCCCTTCGGAGTCGTAAATGCCTCGAAGGTTGTCGAGAGATGATCGGATTGAAACACGTACGGATCAGGGCGAACAATGGCTGGTGATGCAATAACAAATTCTTGAACCGATGAAGGATCGGCTGGCGGAGCAGCTTCGGCTTTATCGGCCGAAGTGCTGAACTCGGTTTGATTAGACTCATGGATCTTCTCGATCTCAGCTTCGGTAAGAACCCCTTCTTTCACTAGCCATTCATGGAATCGCTCGACCGGGTCGCGTTTCGCTGCATTTGCAATTTCTTCTTCCGAACGATAGAGTGAATGGCGATCGCTATTCGAGTGCGATTTCATTCTCACACAATCGGCATGAACCATCGCAGCACCTTTGCCGCTGCGAGTGTATTCGTAAGCTTCCTGCATCGCGCGGTAGGAGTCAAGCACATCCGTACCGTCGCAGTAGGTGATCAGCAGATTCGAGAATCCACGGAAATTATCGGCGACTCGGCAATTAGCTGTCTGATCATAAACCGGTACCGAAATGCCGTATTTGTTATTTTGTATTACGAAGATCGCGGGTACCTGCTCATGAGTAGCTCCATTGACTGCTTCGTAGAAAAATCCTTCGGACGTGCCGGATTCGCCGCCACTAAAAATGGCAACAGCGTCTTGCTGATAATATTTTATCGCTCGGGCACAACCGGTTGTATGCTGCGAGTGATTATTCGTTAGCGACGATCCATTTTGAATGCCGATGGACATCTTCGCAAAGTGGTTGGACATATGTCTTCCACCACCGGCAATATCAGTTTCTTTCGAAAGTCCGTTTAAAATTATTTCTTCGACTGTCATGCCGGCAGCAAGACAAGTCATTAAATCGCGATAGTACGGAAAAAGATAATCCTGCCTTTGACGGAATGAGACACCTAGTGCTAACTGAATCCCCTCATGTCCGGCACAAGGAGCATGATAGCTCCAGCCCATTGCTTTTTTGAGATAATTGGCAGCGGCAGTATCGAGAATTCTTCCTAAGTGCATCAGCCGATACCAATCGGCAAGCGTTTCTTTGCTAAGTCCGGATTGTTTGAACGTACCCTTGAAAGTAAGAGAGTTGTCGCTATGGGGTCCTTTTAAAATGGCGCCACCGGGTATAGCATCAAGCGTTGGCGGAACGATCGGAAAGGCATAGACTTGTTCGAGATCGGCGGCAGTGGTCGGGTGATGTTCGATAACAGCTTGCCCATTGGTGGAAGCTGCTTTGATCGGTGCGGTTGCGGTCTCTTTCGTCTTCGTCGCCATTGAGATATCTAGTGGGATGCAAGAAATATTAGATAAATGAAAACAATGCGGGCAGGAATTTGGTGCGAAGAGCTCATAAGCCAAATACTATAATATTGTTAAGTTTCTTTACAGGGAACGACATTTCAATACTTTTCCTTTTATATACTTCAAGTTCAACACGGGGCTTGATGCATTTCTTTAACTCTTGCTTTTGGAGTTGATTGCCACGATGATACGAGCTTTTGTCGTTTTATTTTTTGTTTGTTCTATCCCTGCGCTTTGCCGTGCCCAAGATTTAACCTACGAATACGATTTTGTCAATAAAACGACCGTCGTTCATCACGACGAATCGATCCATATCGAGCACACTACTCAAATCCCTTCCGTAACGCTTGGCCATCGGGTACACGTAGTAGTCAAAAATATCAATACGAGATTATATACGATCATCGCCAGTGGATCGAATCGCGAGCAGGTGATCGCAACGCAGAGCACGGCCGACCTCATGCAAAAGATCCAGCCTGTTAGCCCTCCACCAGCACTTCCGAACTATAAGCCAAAGAATAAACCGAACGACGATCTGGCCGAATGGAAAAGTAAATTTCTTACCGGCAAACCGCCCGATGAAAAACCGAAGCTCAAGAGTGCACTGCTCGCCGATGGGCTCAAACGGCTAGTCGAAGAATATAATAGCGATGCGTTCATCAAGAATTTTCTCTTAGCATCGAAAGGCATCACCAACCAGTTGAATCAGCTTACCACTTCGAATGGTATGCTGCTTTCAACACTGACTACACAGCCAGCTTCATTCAATGCCGCAAAGCAATCGGCGAACAATGCGATCACGCCGTTCCTGACCGGGCTGCCTGATTCGACCTACGATTATTCATCGTCGATACTCAATGGCCTTAACGGCAAGGATGAAATGATCATCCGAACGGTACTGACCGCGCAGCGTGAATATATCGACTTCGATAATGCATATAACGTTCTGCAATTGATACTTAACTCGTATGAACTGAAGCCGGCCGATAAGTTGAATATTCAGATGCAGTGCAATGAAGTGTTGCATGATTCATACAGCAAGTTATACGATACGCTGATGCGCCAGTATTCTGAATTTTTAGGTGTTCGGACGCCGCTGGAGAATCAGATGGTCAAACGATATCAGGCTATCTTTACAACCCCATATGATTTTGAATTCGATATGCCGGCAACAGCCGATGCTGTTGATATCCAATTAAAAATTTATCGCAATAACGAAGATAATACCCCTGCCCTCGACGCCGGGCATTTAGTTGCTGAAAAGAATTACACCGTTGCTGTCGAAGGTGGCTGGAAAGTGAATCTCAGCTCCGGTTTCGGAGTAACGAGTTTTCTTGGAAAACAAAAGAATTTTTATAACCGTGGTTTCTTTAACGGTAAACCAGATAGTACTATTGTCGAATCGAAGACCGATGATTTCAGCCCTGCGCTAGCTCTTTTTGTAAACGCATACTCCCGTTCGGCAAGTGGCTTTGCCCTTGGATATACCGCTGGTATTGGCATTCCATTTCTTAGTGAGAATAAATCGCCGAGCCTGATGCTTGGTTTGAGTGCCATTCTGGGTAATGAAGAACGGCTGATCGTTTCCGGTGGGGTTTGCGGCGGAACGGTTAATAAATTGAAGAACGGATTTCAGGCAGGTGAAACGCTTCAATCGCCCACGGCAGAAGTGCCGATCGAGAAAGGATATGCCTTTGGGGTGTTTTTGGGATTATCGTATAATTTGACAGATTTCAAGCTTCCCTAAGTTTGTGGGAGGTTTCGAAACTAAACTCTTTATTTAAGGTATTATACAAAGAGTGATTCGCAACGTATCATATTGTGTGCTTTCAATATTGATCCTTGCGTCGGCAACCTTTGCTGTCGCACCGATGGCGTTTTGCCGAATGAAAGCACCGGTCCAGGCCCGCTCATGCTGCCCAAAGCCTAAGACTAATCATTGCGATTCCAATAATGACGAGCGGTGTCCCATCTGTTCGCATAATCTTTGTAAAGTCGATCCAACTCCGGTAAAGACAACCGAGACGCAGCATGGTAATTTCCGCCAAATCCCTCTTATTCTAGATTTTTCTCCGGTATCAATTATCCTGACTCCGGGGATATATTATCCAAGCTATCTGCATCACGATAGCAGCCCGCCTATTTATCTTCAACATTCGATCTTACGGTTGTAAGATCGTCCTTTCAACCAGGTCTTTGCTTTTGAGCAGACGAAGGCCGGCATTCAATTCACCGGGAGGTTGAATGGAATGAGTACACTGCTTACACACAAAAAACTATAACTTGAAAGGATATTTATCATGAAAACCAAATTAATTGCAACGGCAGCATTTTTAATTCTTACTGCCATCAGTTCTACTTTTGCATCGCAGCAAGTCGCAACCGATCATGGAACAGCGAGCGCTTCATGTGCTTGTTCCGATTGCAGTAGTTGCTGTGGCTCATCATGCGATGATTGTTCAATGAACTGTTGTTCGGCTGAGTAATTAGCCGGGCAATGATTCCCGCGCCAGCAGTGTCGGATTCAAAGTTCTTCCCCGAACTCCGGCACTGCGGCGGGTTTTATTAGAAAGTTACCGTATGAAAACAATTTTACTTTCGGTACTGCTTGTAGCAGTATCGGTGCTTACGGCGCGCGCCGAATTCGTCAGTGCCGAAGTCGGCATCGATGGCATGACCTGTTCGATGTGCTCGAAAGGTACTGAAGTTACCTTAAAAAAATTACCGTTCATCGATTCGATCTGGGTTGACCTGAACGACCTTGTAGCTCATATCACATTCAAAAAGGATGCAACGGTCTCGATCGACGAGATACGAGCAATGGTTGAAGATGCGGGATTTTCCGTCCGGTCGATTAACGCTGTTTTTCGGTTCGAACATCTTACGATTGGTAAGGACTATCACTATGTCTACAACGGCGATACTTATCACTTCATTGGTGCTCCGAAAGAGACTCTTTCCGGGCCGGTGACATTGCGATTCGTCGATAAGCCGTACGTTTCAAAAAAAGAATTTCTCGAACTGGCGAAGAAGACCGACCTGCATTGCTATAAAAAAAGTAGTTCGGCGTCATGCTGTACCGGCGAGTATTCCGTAACTGGTAAACTCTACCATGTGGCGATATGAAACCGATCATAGTGCTGGTGTTGCTGCTTGTGGGTTCTCCACTGGCAGCTCAGGAGCTCTTTATCCAAACCGAACCGGCGAGCAATATGCCCGCCGGCCGCTTTGGCCTTCGGGTATCTTCGGATCATTGGCAGGAAGATGGCGGGATAGTATCTCGCCTCGGCAGCGAATTGATGTATGGCGTGACCAAAGACCTGATGGTCCATGCGCAAGTTTTCGGCTCAAATCAGTTAAATAGTTTTGATCTGGAAACGTATGGGCTGTATGCGAAATACCGACTCTATAGCGATGATGGTTTCAAATACCATTTTCGTATTTCGGCGTTTGCTGAAGCACTGGCTGGAAAACAGAGTGGGACTATGCCGGATTTTTCCTTTAAAGGTAGCGGGCCGGTTATCAATGGCGGTATAGTGCTGACATTATTGGAAAGCCGTCTTGCACTTTCGACTACTATTGGTGGATCACATTTACTGGGTGATATTTCGTTGCCAATGATGGCCTACTCAGACATCAACGGAATGAATGCTTCGCTCTCGGCCGGATACTTAGTATTTCCGGATCATTATACGAATTATTCCGATCCAAATATCAATCTTTATGCTGAGCTTCTTGCCTATCATTCCTGGTATAGTGAGGACATGATGGGACAACACGTTGCCCGAAGGAATACCGAAGCAATCCTTTCGATCGGGCCTCAGCTCATTTTAAATTCTGTATTGCGATTTGATCTGGCCTATTCGATGGTCGTGCAATCGGATTATCCGATGCGGCGCCCGAATTCATTTTTTGCCAGAGTAGAATATAATTTTTATTAAGTATTACAAAAATAATTTTGTAACCGCTATTCCCGTAAGGACGGCCAGTATTCCCAGGATGATACTGCCACCGGTATACAGACCGAATAATACATATTCTCCTGCTTGTAATAAGCGGAGATTCTCATGAGCAAAGGTTGAAAATGTTGTAAACCCTCCGCAAAAACCGGTTGCCAAAAATAAGATCCACCACTGATTAAGATACCCGGAGCGATCGGCAACTCCATAGACTATTCCAATCGCAAAACTTCCGACAACGTTAATTAAGAACGTCGCAACAGGAAAGGGGTGGGTAATATCTATAAAAGCGAGGCCAGTCAGGTATCGTGAAACCGATCCAAGAAATCCCCCAATGCCAACTATTAAAATATTTTTGATCATTGAAGGTATAGTGACGGCAAATTTAACGAATACCGGCAGCTTCTAATACCTGATGCAATTCCTGCATGCTCCTGACGCTGTATTCTTTCTTTCGTAATGACCGTACTGCACTAACAACACTTGCCGCCGCAGTCAGCGTCGTGATAAACGGGACTTTATACGCAACTGCTGCCCAGCCGATCTCATATTCAGCGATACGCGATATTTCGCCGGTCGGTGTATTAATAACAAGCTGCACTTCGCCGTTCTTGATTGCATCGACAATGTTCGGTCTGCCTTCAGATACTTTTAATATGCTTTCGGCCTGAATGCCTTGTTCGAGCAGGTATTTTGTCGTACCGCTTGTCGCAATGATCTTAAAGCCAAGGTCTTCAAAATCTTTGAGCATCTCGGCTGTTTTTGGCTTCTTATCCAGATCGCGCAATGAGACGAAGATAGTCCCTTCGGTCGGGATTTTTATTCCGGCACCTAGATGGGATTTCAAAATTGCTTCGCCGAAATCATTGCCGACGCCCATTACTTCTCCAGTTGAGCGCATTTCGGGTCCGAGGAACATCTTTACTTTCGGAAATTTATCGAAGGGGAATACCGACTCTTTGATCGAGACATACGGCATCTTCTTTTCGAAATCCTTTACGCCAAGTTCTTTCAACGTTCTGCCGCTCATTACCCGTGCAGCGATCTTTGCAAGCGGCCTTCCGGTTGCTTTCGAGACGAAAGGTACGGTGCGGCTGGCACGCGGATTAACTTCGAGTACATAGACCGTTGTACCTTTGACAGCGTACTGCACATTAATAAGTCCGACAACATTCAATGCTGTTGCAAGTTTTCGGGTATAATCAACGATCGTCGTATACACAGCATCGCTAGCATCATAGGGGGGAATAACACTTGATGAATCGCCGGAGTGAATACCGGCTTCTTCTATATGCTGCATTACTCCGCCGATAATAACCGTGCCTTCGTTATCGCGAACGGCATCGACATCGAATTCGTATGCATCTTCAAGAAACCGATCGATGAGTACCGGCCTGTCATGGCTAACGCCTTTAGCATTCTCCATATACTCAGCGACTGCTTCCGGGCGATAGCAAATTTCCATCGAACGTCCGCCAAGAACATACGACGGACGGACTAATACCGGATATCCGATTCGATCGGCGACAGTGACAGCTTCTTCGACAGTTATCGCTGTCCCATATGGCGGGCAGGGGATACCGAGGTTATCGATCAATTCGCCGAAGCGTTTGCGGTCTTCAGCGACGTCAATACTATCGGGTGCTGTACCCAAGATCGGTACGCCGGCAGCTTCGAGCTGCTTGGCAAGCTTGAGGGGTGTTTGTCCGCCAAAGGTGATAATGACGCCATCCGGCTTTTCAAAATCAAGGATGTGCATTACGTCTTCGAACGTGAGTGGTTCGAAGTAGAGTTTATCGCACGTATCGTAATCCGTCGAGACGGTCTCGGGATTACAGTTGATCATGATTGTCTCGAATCCTTCATCGGCAAGCGCTTGGGCTGCATGGACACAGCAATAATCGAATTCGATACCTTGGCCGATGCGGTTCGGTCCGCCACCAAGAATAGCTATTTTCTTACGATCACTGCGCTTGGATTCGTTTTCTTCTTCGTAGGTGGAGTAGTGGTAGGGGGTCTCGGCAGCAAATTCCGCGGCGCAGGTATCGACCGTCTTGAATACCGGCACATAGCCAAGGCGCTTGCGCTCCGCGGCTACTTCCGATTCCGGAACCTGGAATATCTCGGCGATCTGTTTATCGCTGAATCCGTCACGTTTTGCTTTATATAATAAGTCGGGGGCTATCTTAAATGAGCGCATTAGTGCAAATTTACGGAAAATAGTATCTTATTTTTTTATTAGCTTTTTCTTTAGGTCTTCGTAGCGTCCTTCACCGAGTGCTCGCTCGAGCGGAGCTTTCAGATAATCGAGTAAATGAATCTCCTCGGCTGCTCCGCGTTTTCTGCCGCCTTCGCATTCCGATTCCTCGACATAACACATATAATACGAGCCATCTTCTTTTTCAGGATAGATGCGAATCGGAAAGAGATGACAGGAGATGGGTTTCGGGTAATCACCAGTCTCGCCATTATAGAATGCCGACTGGATCGCACAATATCCGATATCTCCTTCCCAACGAACAAAGACGCACTCATTATGCCCAACTGTTTCGATAGTATAAGTACCATCGATATTGCGGCGATAGAGTCCTTTCTCGGTGATAGCATCGAGAGCCGCTTGCGGCAGATACTTTTTTACGATAGGAAAGAGACGTTCGATAATCTCAATCTCTTCAAATAAAATCGGTGCTCCCAATCCTCCCGGCATCGTACAGCAAGCCCCTTTACAAACAGAAAGATCGCAGGCAAAATCGGTCCGGGCAATATCCCCATCGATCGAAAACGCAGCGGATTCGTGGTAAATGGGAAGTTCGAGGTGGAATGAGTCGTTCACTTGGGCTTTAAACAATGAATTGTTTGGTCTAGGTTCGTGAGGGAAATTTTCAATAATAATTAGATTTGTGAATTTAGTCGTATATTTGGTCATCAGGAATCCTTTTTATTATTAAATATTCTTCCCAAGCAAAATGCGTCTCTATATTACACTAATTGGGATATCACTTTTCATCTCAACTTCCATTTTTTCTCAGTGGAAAAATGTAGCCCCTAACCTACTTGGGATTCATAACCGAGATCCATACGGTGGTTGCCTAACTCATTATAACGGTGTTCTGTGGGCAGGTTATGATGAAATATATATATCTCTTGATTCTGGAAAAATTTGGCAATCTAGAACTCCAATAAAAAATAGTGAACGAGCTGTGAATATCTCAGTATTTGATGAGCAGACAGCTATTGTAGCAACAATTCCGGGTAATATATATATTACAAAAGATCAGGGTATATCCTGGAAAAAATTAAATACCAATTTTACTCTTTTGTATGGTGCCACTTTCTTAGCTTCTCCGAATCAGATTGCCTGTTATACGGGAGATTGTGATTTATATGTTACTTTGGATGGAGGCCTTACCTGGGTGAAAAAATTTAGTGATACTTTCATAAGCCATGTGATTTCAGGTAATGGAGGAATGATCTATGTTATTGCCGGTAGTAACAAAGGATCAAAAATGTATACTTCTTCTGATTATGGCAATAATTGGATTTCTACTAATGGGACATTTGACTGGGACTCCTGGTCTATAGTGCGCGACCAATGTGACACATCGACGTTTTATATAGCAAATGAAGAATTTATCGCACCTACAGATTATCTTTCGAGTGTATTTGTAAGCTCAAATGACGGGGCTCTATGGACAAAGCAAAACTCTCATAACGAAGTATATCATTGTGGCTCTGTAACCGCTTCAGAAAATTCTGTTTTTGTGCAAACCTATCGTGGAATTGATCGATCTACTGATAAGGGTAGCACATGGAAAACCGTTGGTGATATTCCAAATACTTATGATACAAAGTGTGTAACAGCATTAAATGCTAATATCATTTTTGCAATTGATAGCTTCGGCTCAGTTTGGGCAACATTCAATAGTGGAGGTGATTCCGTATCATTTTCATCAGGTGGGGGAACGGGGACGTTTAATTTCTCAAGTTCTAAGATAATCAATGACTCTACAGCAGTCACCGTTCATCTTCCAATCTACTTTCATCATACCGGAAAAATGTCGAATATCGATATGGTGATGCACTATCCGGCAGGACCGTTGCAATATCTTGGTGCAACATTAGTCAATGGTAAAAGCATTGAAGTTTCCGGGAGTGTCTGGCCTGGCCGCGCCCAATTCCATTTTGAGGCAGGTGATCTTAATGTTCTTGCCGATTCAGTAGTCGGGTATGTTAACTTTAAATGGTCACCACTCGAATTCGATTGCGCAACAATTAATTTTGATTCTATTACTTCACAAACGATTGTCGATTGTTCATCACAACTGTTAGCACCCTCGCCATTCAAAGGTATTATCGGTGCTTACAAATGGTGTGGCGAATCAGCAGTTATGAATTCTCCACAAAGTGATCTTCATTTCTCAATTGTACCTAATCCGAGCCGAGGGATATTTACCATTAGCTCCAATGAGTATTCAGGAAATGCCACTATAACTCTTACCGACGAACTTGGAAAAACAGTACTCACAGAAAAACAAATTATTACTGCGTCCGGAGTGATGATCGATGCTTCAAAATGTACTGCCGGAAATTATTTTCTTAGGGTTGAGACTCCGCAGGGCAAAATGACCTACTCAATAAAGTTATTGGAGTAGGAAAAGTCACTGTTTTAGCTAAAATTATTTTATAAACAAATTATCCACTTATCAAATATATTTAATATTTCAATTTGGATTTTTTGAGATAATTTCGTATATTTGTAACATTGAATTTTGGTCGGGCAGGAGTGTCCGACCTACCAAGAGTCCGCTTCGGCGGACTCTTTCGTTAAGGGATATTTATGTGTGGGGTGTACAGCAATTCGGATGATAAATAAAGGAGTTACATACCCATAACCTTGGATAACAAACGATAGTAATATCAATTTGTGCAATGGTTGTATTTTTGTAGATAGGACTTATGAAAGTAGGCAAGAGCATACCCAATCCGACCCCGGCGTCTAAAGAAGACTCGGAATCAATATTAGAGTTATATAGAGAAGTAATGACGGCCCTGAATACAAAACCGGAAGGGACCGATATTGCCGGTTATATTAATGTATGGATAAATTCAAAAATATCGTTTGATTTTGGCCATTATCTAATGGATGATCTGATTCCGGATCACCATTCTGAAAAACAAGTGCTTACATTTGACAGATTGGTACAAAATACAGAGAAAAAATTTTTTTCAGATGTCGTCAATGTACGGGTAACACAGGATAGCGATGAGGGGCGCTTTGCCGAACTTGTCGAACGAAACAAACAAAAAATGATTACACAGCGACAGGAATTACATCCTCACAAATCGCGAAAGTATCATTATTATGAAATTCAGTCCAGTGACGAACCGAAAATAATCTTTGGATTCTTCAGGCATATTATTAAGGATCGGGATACATCCTTTACTGTAGCCGAAAAGAACCGCTTGGAGAGTTGGAAGGAAGACGTGTTTATATTATTAAGGGCAATACTGCTCGATCTTTTAGAATCTGAGCCATATAAATATTTCGGCTCCTACTTTGCAATCTGTACTAAGATTGCTTCCAGGTATTCTCTTTCGGCGTCAGAATCTCGACTGCTGACAGAGATTGCTTTTGGATATACGAATGAACAGATCGCCGAACGGAATTTCATATCAGTCGCAACGGTAAAAAAGCATTTACAAAATATTTTTCGCAAAACCGATACGAAGAATAGAATGGATTTCATTGGCCGCTTCTTCACTTCACCGACCCGGGTAGACTTTTGATTCTGCCGTGAAGAAAACGAGCCCTTCACAATGTCTATGAGAATAAAATAATGCGGTAATTTCAATTTTAGGTGAACACTTTTGCAGTTTTATGCTTATATTAGTACATAACCATTTGCCGCTTGATGAACATTACTGCCGCGCTGGAGCAGTTCCTCGACTACCTCAAACATGAGCGCGCCGCCACTGACGGTACCCTCGCGACTTACAGAGCCGATCTTGAAGAATTTGCCGATATCCTGACCACCGAAGGGCTTTCGCTCAACGGGACTCATGACGACCTTTACATTCTACGTGAATGGCTCGCCATTTTAGCCGAGCGCGAAACTAAGACTGGCGATCTGGTAGCCCGTGCTTCTATTGCCAGAAAACTTTCGACTGTCAGATCGATGCTTAGGTTTTTGGTCAATCAGGGAGAGTTTAATTTTAATGCGGCAAAGCTTATCAAAAGCCCGAAAGGGGAGCGCCGCCTTCCGACCGTTGTTTCCGAACGAACAGCCGATACGGCCCTGACCGCACCGGATCTTGGAAATGCCGAAGGTGTCCGCGACGCTGCAATACTTGAACTTCTATATTCGTCAGGATTACGTCGTGCCGAGTTAGCTGGCATAGATATTGCTGATTTGGAGATAGAGGAAGGAACAGTACGAGTGTTGGGAAAAGGAAGAAAAGTACGGATCGTACCGATAGGCATAAAAGCTCGTCAGGCGATCAAAGCATATCTCGAGCATCGAAGCGAACTTGGTGCGAGCAGAAATCCCAAAGCACTTTTTTTACTCTCAAATGGCAAACGGATGACACCCGGAATGGTGTATCATATAGTAAGGAAGTATTTCTCCTCAAGTGATATGACCCGTTCGCATCCTCATATGCTTCGTCATTCGGCCGCAACCCATTTGCTCGATCATGGTGCTGATATCCGGGCTGTTCAGGAAATTCTTGGGCATTCCTCGTTACGAACCACCCAACGGTATACCCATCTAACGCTCGACCGCCTGAAGCAGGCATACGATACTGCCCATCCGCGCAGTGAAGCGGAATAAATTTTCGTTTATTAAATAATAGGAGAAAATAGGAATATGAAGATCCAAATCTCGAACCGCCATGAAACGGCTCATCCGAATATCAAGACAATGATAGAATCTGAACTCGGTGAACTCTCATCGCGATATGATATCTTAGGAGCCGATGTGATCCTCGACCGTGAAGGGAAACAAGCACCTCCAAGCTTGTTTGCTTTCCAGCACATTGGGATCCTAAGCTTAGAATTCCACGTGGACAAGTTGTCGCG
>JADMIO010803613.1_pt1 | contig 107105 bp, 82 predicted proteins | sample 8958161 | NCBI WGS metagenome assembly JADMIO01 (sample SAMN16585339, study PRJNA669376) | soil metagenome | isolation source: Crop rotation soil | place: USA: Cullars Rotation, Alabama | collected 2011
CCGCGACAACTTGTCCACGTGGAATTCTAAGCTTAGGATCCCAATGTGCTGGAAAGACCGGCGTCGAGTCGGTGGTGATCTTCATCACGAGTTTTTTCAACGGCTTTTCATCCCCGAATATCGGCAGCGTGTTGTGATAGCTCTTGCTCATTTTCCGACCGTCGAGCCCGATCACCACCGCCGTTTCCTCGCGGATGATGGGTTCGGGAATAACAACCGTCCCGTCGCCATAGGTTTCATTGAATTTCACCGCCAGGTCGCGGGTCACTTCGAGATGCTGCTTCTGATCCTTGCCGACCGGCACGCGGTTCGAATCATAGAGTAAAATGTCAGCCGCCATCAGAACCGGATAAGCAAACAACGCATGGTTCGGTGCGATTCCCTGGGCGATCTTGTCTTTATAAGAATGACATTTTGCCAACAGGCTCATCGGACAGATCGTCGAGAGGATCCACGCCAGCTCATTCACTTCCGGGACCGCGCTTTGCCGGAAGAAAACAGCCCGTGACGGGTCGAGGCCGCAGGCAAGGAAATCGATGGCGAGTTCCCTGACATTTTCACGCAGCGCCGCAGGATCCCGCGAGGACGTCATCGCATGGTAATCCGCAATGAAATAAAAGGCTTCGCCCTCGTCTTGAAGGCGCACGGCGGGCTCGATCGCGCCAAAGTAATTGCCCACGTGAAGTTTGCCACTGGGTTGCAGGCCGGTTAAAATGCGCATCGCGCGGGAGAATGGATTCGTCCGCGGAATTTGGTCAAGGGGGGAGAGGTTCGAAGAGTTCGAGTTGATGGTTTACGGTTGAGAGCCAGCGGAAGAGCGGGAAGAAGCGGATGGTTATTGGGTCGCCCCTCTTTCTGATCTCTTTCCGAGCTCTCAACCCGCAACTCTCAACCGTCGACTTCTTCGAATTGCGAGCTTGTGAAATTTTTCACAAAGCACGCTTGCCCGCCCGGAAATGAGTCGACATATTTCCTTTCGAGCACCGTCTGGCGCTTCGACCGCAAGCAATTGCCCCTCTTTTCCAAGACATGAGCGACACAAATCCGGCAACCGCGGAATTGACTTTGCCGAAGGATATTGCCGCGGAAAAAGGCATGGTGAACGTCCAAATCGACGGCATTTGGCACCAATTTCCGAAGGGAACCCGCATGATCGAAGCCTGTCGTCAGGCGAAAATTACCGTTCCACGCTACTGCTACCATCCCAAGCTGACTTCGCCCGGAAACTGCCGGATGTGCCTCGTTCAAATGGGCATGCCTCCCCGCCCCGCTCCCGGTCAGGAGCCCCAGCGCGATGCAAATGGCTACGAAAACATCGGCTGGATGCCTCGCCCGGTCATCGCCTGTGCCAATACGGTCAGCGAAAACATGGGCATTCGCACCTCCGGCGAGCTGGTGGAAAAATGCCGTGAGGGGGTGATGGAATTTCTGCTGATCAACCACCCGCTCGATTGCCCGATCTGCGATCAGGCCGGCGAGTGCCGCCTCCAGGAGCAATCCGTCGAACACGGCCGAGGCGTTTCGCGGTTCGTTGACATGAAGGTGAAGAAGCCGAAAAATGTCGATATCGGCCCGCGCATCCGCCTTGACGATGAGCGCTGCATCATGTGCAGCCGCTGCATCCGCTTCATGGATGAGGTTGCCGGCGATCCCGTCCTCGGGTTCACCCAGCGTGGCACCCATACGACACTCACCGTTCATCCCGGCCGTCTGCTCGATTCGAATTACTCTCTCAATACCGCGGACATCTGCCCGGTTGGGGCTCTCACTTCGAACGATTTCCGCTTTCAAATGCGTGTCTGGTTCCTCAAGGAAACGCAAAGCATCGACGTCAACTGCGGGACCGGTGCCAACATCACGATTTGGACCCGAGGCAACAAAATCCATCGCATCACGCCACGTTTGAATGACGACGTGAATTCCGCCTGGATGCCCGATTCGCATCGGCTGAATTTTCATTACATCGATAGCGCCGCGCGTCTGACCGAGCCTTTGGCCGGGCATGGTGCAGGCTCGAATCGGCGGCACGTGCCGACCGCTTGGGTCCAGGCGATTGCGGAAGCCAAAGTTGCCTTGAAGGCATTCTCCCCGGACCAGATCGCGATCATCGCATCGGGTCGCATGACCAACGAAGAGCTCTATTTGATCGGGCAGCTTGGTGCCAAGCTCGGTGTTACAGAGGCTTCTCTGGTTCCCAGATTCGGCGAACCGGATGGCCTGTTGATCGCCGCCGATCGCAATCCAAACACGACTGGCGCAAAGCTGATCTTCAAAACGGACGATCCCTACGCGGGCCTCGAGTCGATTCGCCGGGGCGTGCGGAACCGCTCGATCAAGGCCCTGCTGGTGTTTGGTGAAGACATTCTAAGCGATGCTGAGTTTACCGCAGAAGATCTGCACCGCCTCGATTTCCTTCTACAAACCTCAATCCTCGCGAATCCTACCGCGGATTTTGCAAATATCGTTCTTCCCTCGGCGGCCTTCGCCGAGAAACGTGGCTCGATGGTGAATCTCAGCGGCCGCATCCAGCGTCTAAACCGCGCTATTGAACCGCCCGCCCTCGCACGCGACGATTGGGAAATCTTGCGGGATCTGATCGACGCAATTTCCGGAAGTAAAAGTGCTCTGAATCTCATCGAAGACGTCTTCCGCGCCATGGCAGCCGATGTGCCGGAGTTCAACGGATTGAATCTTTCGAAAATCGGTCCCCAAGGGACGCAGATTACAGAGACAGGTTACCTCATTCCTCTATTGCAAAGTGAGCGGGCGCGAAAAGCGGCGGGTCTGATCAACGGGTGATTATTTCCTGAATATGGACATCACGGATTTCATTCCAATCATCATTATCCTCGCCAAGATCGTTATCTTGACGTTCATCGTCGTATTACCGTTGGTGCCGCTGTCTGTCTATTTCGAGCGGCGGTTTTCCGCGGTGATCCAGGATCGTGTTGGTCCTAACCGCGTCGGCATTCCCCTCACCTTGCTGGGATTTAAGAAAGACTTTCATTTCTTCGGATTGATCCAGCCAATCGCGGATGGTGTTAAACTATTTCTCAAGGAAGACTTCACTCCCGAGCACGTGCGGAAAGCATTCTATTGGATGGCACCCGCGCTCACCGTGGTTCCGGCCTTGATTACCGTTTGTGTGGTCCCCTTTGGCTCGCCGATCACGATTTTTGGCCACACGGAAAAGCTTGTGATCGCCGACCTGGATATTGGACCGCTGTTTGTATTTTCGGTCGCATCGCTGTCGGTCTATGGCATCACCCTCGCGGGTTGGGCTTCCAATTCGAAGTTTCCATTCATCGGTGGCGTTCGTTCGACCGCTCAGATGATTTCATACGAAATCGCGCTCGGGCTTTCGATCATTCCCGTGCTCATGCATTATGGGGATCTAAACCTGAGCAAGATTGTCGAATACCAATCCCACAATGGCTGGCTGTTGCTGCCTTTCTGGAAGAATGACCATTTCGCCATCCCCGATTTGCAGACCGCCTTGTTTTGGATCCCTGCCGCCATTGCGTTCATCATCTTCACCATCTCCATTTTCGCCGAAACCAACCGCATGCCCTTCGACCTGCCGGAGTGTGAAACCGAACTCGTCGGCGGTTATCATACGGAATATTCCTCGATGAAGTTCGCGATGTTCTTCATGGGTGAATACGCTGCGATGGTCATCGGCTCGGCACTGATCGTCACCCTGTTCCTCGGCGGTTGGTCCATCGGCTTCACTGCGGACAACTGGGTGAAAAATCTTCACGTCGGCGACTTCTACTTTGGCGGACTGATCCATCTCGGTTGTTTCCTCACAAAACTGATTATCTTCATCCTGTTCTTCATCCTCGTGCGCTGGACGGTTCCACGCTTCCGCTATGACCAGTTGATGAAACTCGGCTGGGTCATATTTTTCGAAGCCGCGCTGGTGAATGTTTTCCTCGCCGCCCTGGTCATCGCCGCGCCCCAGCTTGCGGGAGCAATCATTGGCATCGGCGCGGTGGTGCTGATCGCGCTAACCGTGGCAGTCGTTTGGGTCGCAAAAGTTTCAGAGGAAAAACCGAAGCTCCTCCGGGCCTGACAGGATCCCAAACTTCAAATTTCAAATTTCAAATTTCCTCTCATGGCCGTAGTCAAACTCCAGCGCCCCAAACTCAACTTCGGTGAGAAGATTTACTTCGGCGCGCTGATCAAGGGATTTTTCCTGACGATGACTCACGCGATCAAATCGCTGCGTGGCAAGTCAGCGGGTGCGGATTCGCTGGCTTCATCCGGCTTGGGGATCACCATGCAATTTCCCGAACAACGCTGGGATGAGCACATGCCCGAATATTATCGCGGGGCGCCGGCATTGGTGACCGACGAGCAGGGCCGTGAACGCTGTGTGTCCTGCCAACTCTGCGAGTTCATCTGCCCGCCCAAGGCCATCACCATCGTCCCGGCTGAAATTCCCGAAGGCGACCGCTGGGAAAAGGTCGAGAAGAAGCCCCGCGAGTTCGAGATCGACATGATCCGCTGCATTTATTGTGGCATGTGCGAGGAGGTCTGCCCCGAGCAGGCGATTTTCCTCCGCAAGGACTATCTCATCTCCGGCCTCAAGCGCTCCGACATGGTGCATGACAAAAAGAAGCTCTATGAAATCGGCGGGGTCCGCGAGGGACTCGTCAACAAATGGAATGAATTGAAATAAGGGACATTGGAGATTTGAAATTGGATATTGGTGATGGAAGAAAATTTCACGAAAACGTTTGAGGACCTCGAGGTTTGGAAGGCAGGCCGCGAGTTCCGTATTTTCGTGTTTCGCAAGATCGTTCCGATTCTCAAAGGCCTGAAGGAGTTCGATCTTTGTGATCAGATGAAACGATCGTCACGCTCCGTTACCCACAACATTGCCGAAGGCCACGGACGATTTCACTTTCTAGATAACTGTCGCTTTTGTTCCCAGGCACGAGGCTCGCTCAACGAAGTCCTGGACCAACTCATCACGTGCCACGACGACTCCCTGATCGAAGAAGATCTCTACCATTCGGGACGTGACCATTTCAACAAAACGCTGCGCATTCTGAATGGCTACATGTCATGGCTGAAGCGCTCCGCCAAATCCAAGGGCCCGACCGCTGAAATGCCTCTTCCCCCCAATATCTAATCTCGAATTCCCAATGCCTTCCCTTCTTTTCTGGCTCTTCTCCACCGTCATGCTCATCGGGGGCATTGCCGTCGTGGCGTTCCGGAACCCGGTGTCGAGCGCGTTGTCAGTCGTGACCTGTTTTGTGGGCTTGTCAGGATTGTTCATCGGCCTCAGCGCGTTCTTTGTCGGAGTCATCCAGATCCTCGTCTACACCGGCGCAGTGATGGTGCTGTTCCTCTTCATCATCATGCTTCTCGATTTGAAAGACGAGGAGAAGCGTGCCAAGCCGCTGATGCCTGTCGCCGCTGCCTTTGCCTTGGTGGCAGCCTTTGTCGTCCAGCTCATCGGAGTGCTCTCGCGTTCTCCAAACATCGCGGCACCGGAACTTAATAAAGCCACCTTGCTCTCCGCGGCTTCAGGATTTGAAAATGGCGGTAAAATTGCCACCACGCTGGCGGAAGGCAAACTCCCCGATGTCCATCTGATCGGGCACATGCTGTTCAGGAACTACAACCTGCCTCTTCAAATTCTCGGCGTCCTCCTCCTCGTCGCCACCGTCGGTGTCGTTGTCCTTTCAAAACGGCAGGCTGAGTAAAAGACATTTGATATTGGCGATTCGACATTCGTAGCACGCGGAACACGACAGCTCCTCAATTTCCAATCACAAATTTCCAATCGCTTTTCCATGGCTTCATTAAACGATTACCTCCTGGTCTCCGGCCTCCTGTTCGGCATTGGCCTTGCAGGCGTTGTTCTTCGACGGAACATCATCATCGTTTTCATGTGCCTTGAGCTGATGCTAAGCGCCGCCAACCTGAGTCTGGTTGCCTTTTCCCGCTTCCATCCTTCCGCGAATGGACTGCCTGATTACAACGGCCAGATGCTCGTGTTTTTCGTGATCACGGTCGCCGCCGCTGAAGTCGCCGTCGGCCTTGCCATCATCGTCGCCCTTTACCGGACGCGCCAAACCATCAATACCAACGAGCTGACTACGCTCAAAGGCTGACCCCTCACCGCTTCCGGACATGCCTTGGATCCTACTATTCCTCCCCTTCGCGGTCGCCATCGCGAACCAGCTTTATATCCGCAAGACGGGCATGGCACCATTGCTATCAGTGGCTTCATCGATCGCGACCTTCGTCATGGCCGTGATGTTGCTCGGAACACAGGGAACCATGTCATTTCCCTGGGCAACGATCGGGGATTTTTCCATCAATATCGGTATCAAGCTCGATCGGCTCTCGACCGGAATGATGATCGTTGTGACCGGCGTGGGCATGCTGGTGCATTTGTTTTCGTTGGCCTATATGAAGGATGATGGAGCGAGGTCCCGATATTTCACCGGGCTGTCGTTGTTCATGTTTTCCATGACCGGCATCGTGCTGTCGGACAATTTCATCATGACCTTCATCTTCTGGGAGCTGGTCGGCCTCAGCTCCTACCTGCTCATCGGCCATTGGTATGAAAAAGTCTCCGCCGCTGATGCAGCCAAGAAAGCGTTTCTCTGCAACCGGGTGGGCGACTTCGGATTCATGGTCGGCATCCTGATGTTGTGGGGCATCACCGGCCACCTGACCTTCGACGGAATGAAGGGTGGACTTGCAACCTTCCAAGCCGCGCATCCAACGATTTTTACCGGCGTCTTGTCAGCTGCCGTTCTTTGCATTTTCTGCGGAGCTGTTGGAAAATCCGCCCAGCTTCCGCTTCACGTCTGGTTGCCCGATGCCATGGAAGGTCCGACACCGGTGTCGGCGCTGATTCACGCCGCGACCATGGTTGCCGCGGGGGTATACATGCTTTTCCGCCTGCAATTCACGCTCGGCTTTGAATACTTCGAGGGCCTCCCCGCCAGCACCATCATCGCCTGGACCGGCGGCCTTACTTCACTCGCCGCCGCGCTGATGGCGACGCAGCAGGACGACATCAAGCGCGTGCTTGCGTATTCCACTCTCTCGCAGCTCGGTTACATGGTGATGGCCGTCGGACTCGTCTCGGGTGAAGCCGGAATGTTTCACCTGTTCACCCATGCCTGGTTCAAAGCATTGCTTTTCCTCGGCGCCGGCGCGGTGATCCATGCCTGCCACCACGAACAGGACATCTGGAAAATGGGGGGCTTATTGAAGAAAATGCCCATCACGGGCATTACCTTCGCACTCGGCACCGCGGCACTCATCGCCGTGCCTTATGTGACATCCGGATTCTACTCAAAGGAGGAAATCCTTTCGGCCGCATATGAGCATAACATGTTCCTGTTCGGCATTGCCGTGTTTGTCGCGTTTCTAACAACTTTTTACATGACGCGCGCTTACGTCGTCGCATTCCTGGGCAAAGCCCGTTCGGACAATGCGGACCACGCGCACGAAGTAGGACCGCTGATGTGGATCCCGCTTGCCCTGCTGGCTGCCATGGCGATTGGCTCAGCCTGGCTGACCGCCCCGCTCAATGCGATGGATCCGCGTCTCCACCAACACGGTCATGGTGAGGGACATTGGGTGATTCTGGGTGCATCTGTTGCCGCGCTCGTTCTCGGCTTGTTTGCCGGATATGCCCTTTACTCCGGCAAAGACAAGGATCCGGTTTCCATACCGCTCTTCAGGAACAAGTTCTATGTCGACGGTTTCTATGACAATTTTGTCGTCCGCTATTTTCAAAACGCGTTTGCCGCGATCGTCCACTTTCTCGACGAACTATTCATCAACGGCCTGCTTGTGGGCGGACTCAGCCGGAGCGCGGAGTCGTTTGGCAATATGTTCCGCAAAGTCCAGTCCGGCAGTTTGCAAGGGTATGCATTCGCGGTCGGCGTGGGCGTTTTGCTAGTTGTCTATTTCACCGCATTCTAACGACCGGACCCGCATGCTCGCTCTTATCGTCCTACTCCCGCTCGCCGCTTTCGTGGCGATCCTGCTCGGCGCACCGGCCCGCCTGACTGCGATCACCGCTGCCGCGGTGAACCTCGTGCTCGGTATTTTCGCAGCCTTCACCTGGACCAATCACGCGGCCTGGGCGTTTTCGTTGCGCGTTCTCGAAAAGCCGGCCCTGCATCTTTCGTTCGACCTGTCCGACGGCATGAGCGCCATCATGGTGTTGCTCTCGGTTATCGTCACCCTGGCCGCGGTTTTGTCCGGCAGGTCTCCCGAAGGCAGGGAGAAATTATACTTCGGTTCATCCTTGCTGATTTCCGCGGGGGCTTTGGGAGCATTTGCAGCAACGGACCTTTTCTTCTTCTATGCCTTTCATGAATTGGCGCTCATCCCAACCTTCCTGATGATTGGCATTCTGGGCCGGGGCGACCGTCGGGAGGCTGCATGGAAAATCACGATTTATCTTGGGGTGGGTTCCATCGTCCTTTTGGCAGGCTTGGTGTGGCTGGCCAATCTCACCGAAACTTTCGATATCAAGCTGATGATCGAACGGGCTGCGATGGTTGATGAAGCATCTCAAAAGGGCATCGCCGCACTTTTGATTGTTGGTTTCGGCACGTTGGTTTCATTATGGCCGTTTCATTCATGGGCGGCGCCTGCCTATGCGAGCGCGCCCGCACCCGTTGCCATGCTCCATGCGGGGGTCCTGAAAAAATTCGGACTTTACGGATTGCTGCGACTGGCGATTCCGCTGGTCCCCCATGGGATGCAGTTCTGGCTTGTGCCGCTATTGGTGCTGCTCCTCGGTAACATACTTTGGGTTGGATATGTGACTGTATCCCAAAAACGCCTCGACCTGATGCTTGGAAACTCCTCGGTCATGCACATGGGCTATATTTTCCTCGCAATCGCGGCCTTGGCTGCCTTTCCCGAAAGCAATCCCCTGGCGCGCCCGGCCGCAGTGCTCTTGATGTTCGCGCACGGGATTTCGATCGCCTTGCTGTTCGGTCTGGCCGATCGAATCGAACGCAGCACCGGATCCCTTGATCTCGCGGACCTGGGTGGCCTTGCGAAATCGGCTCCCTCACTGGCATTCATCTTCGGAATCGCGGCGATGGCATCCATCGGACTGCCTGGTCTCGCCAATTTCTCCGGTGAAATCCTCGTCTTTTTGTCCGCTTTCTACAACTACCACGGAACCGGCTTGGGACCCGTGCAGGTGGCCTGTGTACTATCAGTCTGGGGTGTTGTTATTTCGGCCGTCTACATGCTCCGCGCCTACCGGGCAATTTTCCAAGGGCCAGCCGTGAAGGCCACTTCGTCCGCCGCCGATCTCACACTGATGGATCGTGTTCCCGCAGTGCTGCTGGTTGTTGCCCTGCTTGCCGTCGGGCTCTATCCCAACGTACTCCTTGGCCTGCTGGAACAAGTCCGTTAAAGCCAAGTTCTTCCCTGATCACTGTTCACTGATCACTCTCCACTTCTTCCCATGCCCGCCTATTATCTCGAAGCCCTGACCGTGACCCTCGGGATCGTGCTGTTGATGGCCGAAGCGTTTTCGCCAGTCAAAAGTAAGGCGTGGCTTGGCATCATCGGAGCGGGCGGACTGGTCGTAATTCTTGGGCTAACCTTCGTGGCCGTGGGACCCGGCAGCGGGGGTGATGCAGCCTGGACCCGCTGGCCGCTTTGGAATTTCTATAACTTTGATGGCCTCGCCAAATTCTATAAGGCCTTTGCCCTTGTCTGCACGATTCTGGTCCTGCTGATGGCGGTCGATTACAGGAAGGTCCTCTCCCGGTTCACGGAAACGCCTGACTCCGAAGCAGGAACGGGCGAGTTCTATTGTCTGCCGATCTTTGCCTGCGCGGGTATGATGTGGCTTGCTTCCGCCAAGGATCTCGCGGGCGCATTCGTGGCGTTGGAATTGATCACTGTCACCTTTTACATCCTCGTCGCTTATATGCGGCGCAATACAGGATCGCTCGAGGCCGGCATCAAATACTTGATCCTGGGGGCGTTGAGCACCGGTTTTCTCGTTTATGGAATTGCATGGGTCTACGGCAGCACCGGCACCATGAGCCTTGATGAAATCGGCAAACTTCTCATACACGCCAGTCGTCATAACGCGGGTGAAATCATCGAACTGAATCGTACCGGACTCCTCTTCGGTGTCGCGCTTGTCATGATTGGACTCGGCTTCAAAATCGGAGCCGTCCCCATGCAGGTTTGGATCCCTGATGTCTATCAAGGCGCTCCGACCCCAACGACCGCCTTCCTTTCCGTAGGCTCGAAAGCAGCGGGATTCATCCTAACCATGCGATTCCTTGAGCCGTTTCTTGCAAGCGAACTCACACGGGGTCCGGTGATGACATTGTTGGTGATCCTGGCCTGCGCCACGCTTTTATTTGGAAATCTTGCGGCCATCGCGCAAACCAACTTCAAGCGCTTGCTTGCGTATTCTTCCATCGCGCACGCCGGGTTTTTGATCCTGGCCCTGGCAGCGGCGGCCGGCGAAAGTGGCAATTCCCCCGGCTCGGTCAAAAGTGTTTCATTTTATCTCGCCACCTATCTGCTGATGACCCTTGGGGTGTTCTTTGTGTTGGGACAAATCCGCATCCAGCGTGATGGCGAAAAAATCCGTGATTTCAATGGCCTCGGGAAGACCAATCCGGAGCTCGCCATCGCTCTAACCATCCTGCTGGCCGCCCTTGCCGGCGTTCCAGCCACCGCTGGATTCATTGGGAAGTTTCTCGTCTTCTCCCTGGCGGTTCAGGCAAAGTTGTGGTGGGGCGTCGCATTTGCAACGATTGGTGCGGGAGCTGGCTTTTATTATTATTTCAACGTCATGAAGGCAATGTGGTGGTCGGAACCAGCCGTGACGGCTCCCATCCGCCTTCCGTGCATCAGCAAGTGGTGCATTGGCATTCTAACAGCATTGGTGTTGGTATTGGGGGTTTATCCGGAGCCAATCTGGGCCTTGCTGAAATAACTGGGTTTCCAGATCCCGGCGATGCTCTCATTGGATGGATTCCATAATGCCCCTTGATGGTTGCCGTGGAAACACCTATACAACATAAGTCAGCCGTCCTATCGCCATGAAGCAATCTGTTACCCGAACGATCCCATTTCTTTGTTCGTTGCTGTTATGCGGATGCGGCTTGGAAAAAGCCGCAACCGGCCCGGAGCCCACCGCGTTCCTGAAATCAACGGGCACCGACATGTCACAGCGCATCGAGCGCCTGCCGTTCGAACATTCATGGCGTGATCCCAAGGTAGATATTACTAAATATAAGAACATCGTGGTCCGTCCGGTGACCACCAGGTATCTTGATGCCGATCGCTGGGAAGAAAGCAAAAGCGCGCTTGTGCCATCCAAAAGGAGCTATGTCCGCCGTGTCGACAAGCTGGCACGTCATTGGGACAAATCTCTTTCCAAAGCGTTCTCGTCGCCCGTTTGTATTTACTACAAGACATCGGATACCAGTCAGCCGGATACCCTTGTTCTGGAGGTCGCATTGACGGAAGTTCGCTTCGCCGGCGGCAACCGGCTCACCACCGCTTCCGTGCCCGAGGGCGGCCTGCCTGCGAATTCCGGGTTGCCGGTTTGCGCATTCGAAGCACGCGTGCGTGATGCCTCGACCGGCAAGCTGGTGTCAACGGCATCGGATCGCCGATCTCCGGAGGTTAAAGTTCTCAACCCCGAGAAAACCATTTCCGCACGACCGAATGAACGCGTGTGCGACGAGTGGTCGCAACAATTGATGGAGGCTTCGAACATCGAGCTCTTTCCAAAGGTGAAGCGGAGTTGGTTCAGCTTGTTCTAATCGGCCACTCACGGGCGCATGCGGACAATGTCATACCTCCGGCTTCGCGCGTTCTCCAAGTGTGTGATTGCGGGAAGCCTTTGCATTGCCTGCGCCAACTCAAAGTTACCGCCTGTTCCAACCGCGTCGGGCGGTTCACGGCTCGCCTATGCGGAAGCACTCATTGCTTTAGGATCCGCGGATATCATCGATAACCAGCGGGCCGCGGTCTACCAGCTAAGGGCCGCGGAAATCGCATGGAATGAATTGGATACCGATGGAGGAACCATCCGCGATATCAATGCATTACCGGGCAACCAACGACGTGCCCTTGCGATCCTCACCGCTGCGACCGAAGAGGTGGCCGGCAATTTCGTCGGTTCCAAGTATCTGCCGGAAAAGCAATTCTCCGACGGCGGTTATACTTATCAAGTTGCGGCGGAACTCGCGCAGAAGCCGGGCATCTTTCCTCTCGCCGGGCTGGAAACGGCGAAACCCTCGCGACAGGTCAAGCATCGGCTCTGTGTGAACTGGCACGTCGAGAATGGAGCTGGCGTTCCCTGTGCCCCGAAGTGGAAACGCCCTCCGGCTGCGGAAATGCACCGCTTCGTCACCAACCGCGGATATCTAGAGCCGATCACCGCGGTCATGACCTTTGGGCCCAAAACCAGCCCGGACGGACATCGACGCGTGTCAATCACCGGCTATGACCCGACTTATATCTCCAAAGTGAAACTCGGCCAAACCGAGTACCCGCTCGCAGCGGATTTCACGGCTCCGATCGTCGAGCAAACCAACGATATCAATGAAGTAAAAGTCGCCCTCACGGGACTAGTGCACCCGGGTCACATCGATTCCAAGCTCATCATGCTCGAGCCTTACGATCCGCAACGGATCCCGGTCCTGCTGGTCCATGGGCTCAACTCGCATCCCCGCATGTGGCGCGATGTTCTCAATGACCTGCGCGCCGATCCGCAGCTCCGCGGTAAATATCAATATATGCTTTTCTATTACCCGACAGGTTGGCCGATCGCCTACTCGTCGATGCGCCTGCGCGAGGAGCTGTCGGCTTGGGAAGCTGCCGTTGGAACGCCCAAGAAGATGGTTCTGATCGGCCACAGCATGGGAGGCTTGCTTTCGCGCATGCAAGTGATCGCTCCGGGCCGCACTCTTTGGGACGCCCAATGGTCGCGGCGGGCCGATCACCTGTTCGGCCTGCTGGCGAGCGAGAACCTCGTAAAGCGCATGCTGTTGTTCCAAGCTAATCCCGGGATTGGCCGGGAAATTTATATTTGCACGCCGCATCGTGGCAGCAAACTGGCGGACCTTTCACTGACGTCGCTGTTGATCCGGGTGTTCCGGCTGCCCTCAACCATCACCAAAGCCTTTATCGATTTGCCCGGCAACCTCGCCGAGCGCGGACAACTTACGAGCGTTGCCAACCTCTCGCCGTCGAACCCACTCTACAATGCACTTGCGGAGCTTCCGATCCCGATTCCCCACCATTCCATCATCGGCAACCACGGCCGTGGGCCCGATTCAAGTAGCAGCGATGGCGTGGTTCCTTATTGGAGTTCCCATCTCGAAAGCGCCGAATCCGAACTGGTGGTTCCTGATAATCACGGCGCTTATGACGACCCGCGCGCCATCGCCGAGATGCGCCGGATTCTATTGAAGAACGCGGAGATTTCGCCGGCCCGCTAAGCATTGGGCGTTTCCGCGCTTGAACACCAGTGACAAGCCGTGACAATGCCCCCAATGTTAACATCAGAGAAAAATGTCATGAACCACCTGGCCCCCTTCGTCCGCTGCTTATGCATTGCGGTTGCCATTCTTTTCATCCCGGCGGGTTCTGCAAACGCGGCGCTGAAAGTGGTTTCGTGGAATCTTGAATGGTTTCCCGGGCACCGGCCCACCGCTTCCGCCGCCGAAGCGGACAAGCACATGAAGGAGGCCCAGGATGCGTTGAAGGAGATGAATCCCGACATCTTCATCGGCATCGAAGTCCGGGATTGGGCTTCATTTCATGAATTGGTGTCAGCGGTTCCCGGGCTAACCACCCATGTTGTCAGTAATTTCTCCGACCCGGAAACAGGAGTCATCCGGCCGCAGCAAATCGGCATCGCTTCGAAATTAAAATGTGTGGCCGCCGATTGGGAAGCGTGGAAGGCGAATGTCCCCCTCACTCCCCGCGGCTATTCGTTCGCGGCGCTGGAACAACCTGATGGCAGCCTCCTGATGGTTTATGGAAACCATTTCAAGAGCAACCGGGGTGCCGGGGATGAGATTGCAAAGCAAGTGGCAGACATGCGCAACGACCAGGCAAAGCAACTGGTCGCGCAGGTTGCAATCCAGACCAAAGCATTCGAGGGAAAGAAAATCGCCGGCTGGATCGCGGCCGGGGATTTCAACACCAACACCGACAATCAGTTTCCTGACTGCCATGCTGTGGAACTGCTCGTAGCAGGAGGATTCCGAAACACATTTCAGGACACTCCCAAGGAGAACCGGCTGACCTGGCGTGGTGATAGATATGGCAAATACAAGCCAACCACTTTCGATTACATCTTTACCCGCGGCTTTGGCGATCTCACCGCGACCATGCTCGATTCGCCGCGGAAAGTCAGCGATCATCATGCCATCATGGTGACTCTGCCCTGAAATAACTGTTAGCGAACGTGTCCATGTTCAAGATCCGCCGTTCTTCACCGGGTTCCTCGCCGGCAACCCTGGTTCCGCACCTCGTGGACGGAAAGGCGGTTGCACCCGTTGTTCATCTCATCGAGTTTGACGGAGAACATATCTCCGAGCGGAAAATTGCCGATCCCCGGGAACTGGCAGCCTGCGCGAACAATGGCAAGGTCAAATGGATCAACATCGACGGACTCGGCGATGTGGAGGTGGTCAAGGCAATCGGCGAGATATTCAATCTCCATCCGCTCGCGCTGGAAGACGCCATGAACGTCGGCCAGCGGCCCAAGACCGAGACCTTTCCAAACTACCTCTTCATGGTCGCCCAAATGGTCTATCATGACAAGATATCCAACATCTGTGGGGAACAGGTAAGCATGTTTCTTGGCGGGAATTTTCTCATTACCATCCAGGAAGAGGGCGAATACGACGTTTTCAATCCTGTGCGCGAACGCATTCGTTCGGGCCATGGAGCAATCCGGAAATCGAAAGCCGACTACCTTGCCTATGCCTTGCTGGATTCCATCATCGACCATTATTACCCGGTGCTCGAAGAGCTGGGAAATCACATCGATGAATTGGAAGACAAGCTGTTGGTCAAACCGTCCCGGGCGATGGTCCTGACGCTCCACGGTTACAAGCGCAACCTCACCCAGTTGCGCCGTTTCGTCTGGCCGCTGCGCGATGTGGTGAATTCCCTGCTCCACGATTCCACCGCCTTTGTCAGCGCGGACACCAAAATTTACCTGCGGGACTGTTACGATCACACCGTCCAGTTGATGGACCTCGTCGAGACCTTCCGGGAAATCACCGCCGGTCTGATGGAGCTCTATCATTCCAGCGTCGGCCTCCGTACCAATGAGGTGATGCGCGTGCTGACAGTGATCACCTCCATCTTCATTCCCCTCACCTTCATCGCCGGTGTGTATGGCATGAACTTCGCACCGGTGGATCAAGACGGCCGGAAGCTGCCACTCAACATGCCCGAACTCTATCAACCGCATGGTTACATCGTGATCATGGTCATCATGGCCTTGATCGCGATCGTCCAGTTGATCGCGTTCAAAAAGATGAAGTGGCTGTGAGCCCCTTGGGGACCGGGTCAACTCACGCGCATCACCGTTAGCTCCGGTTCGTCCAGCATTTCGCCTGCGCGCATTCCTGATAATTTCCGGTAAAGCGGACTGGCGGGTGTCAGCAGGGTGATTTCATGACCATTGTCGTCTATTTCCATGCCACCCGCGGCGGGAACGAGCAGGAAACGGGAGGTTTCGCCGTTTAGCTTCACTTCCACCAGCGCGCCGGCATCGATCGGTTCATCGGTTTTGAAATCCGGCAGAACCAGTGACTCGAATTTCCTAACAGAATCAGCCAGTTCCTCAACCTGCTTGGCCTGACCCGTTGCAAGATAAGATGCTTCGAGGCTCCTTGTGTCGTATTTTCCCTCCGCCTTGCTGCCCGGATCGGTGGCGGCGGCGTGAGCTTCCGATGCGGCGTTGGCTAGACGGGCTAGATTGGCGCGCAATTCGGCGCGAATTTTTTCAAGCAGTCGGGACTTCATTGAGGGCGCAGCTTGCATGACGGGCGGGTTTCCGCCAAGCATCGAGCGATGCCAATAGTCTATCGATATTCAAAATGCAGCACCTGCCGCGATGCGCTGAAATGGCTGGATGCCCGCGGTATTGCTTACGAGGTGAAGGAGATCCGCGAAACTCCGCCAACACGGACGGAACTTGAAATTGCGCTCAAGGCAGCCGGTGGAAATATGCGCAAAATTTTCAAGACGTCGGGAATGGATTACCGTGCGTTGAAATTAAAAGATCTCCTGCCGGCAATGAAGGATGAAGAGGCACTGGCGCTGCTGGAGCGCAACGGCAACTTGGTGAAGCGGCCGTTTGTGACTGGGGATGGCGTTTCGCTGGTCGGATTCAAGGAGTCGGAATGGAGCTCGGAATTCATTCCGCCCGACGCTTGAGCACCAAGATCATTCGAGCGCAATGAATTCCGCGCTCCATTTTCAGAGCAACGCCTCACTGCTCCGCACACGCTTTTCAAACAACATGGTCTCGCGATAACCCGCTGCTTTCGCCAGCGCGATGGCCTTTTCAAAATCGCGCGCCACTTCCTGCGGCGCATGGGCATCGGATGAAATGACCAGGCCGATCCCCGCGGCGTTCGCGAGTTCCAGAAATTGTGGTGCCGGATACGCTTCGGCACACGGCTTGTGCCAGCCCGCGGTGTTGAGCTCAATCACGCTGCCGGAAGCCGCGATCGCATCGATGGCTGGTTCATAAAACCGGTCCAGGTCCCCTGCCGGAACGTGGGCGAATTTTTTGACAAGATCCGGATGACCCAGAATGTCAAACAATCCGCTCTCGGCCATTTTCGCATAGGTTTTCCAATAGTGGTCCCATACCGCCTCGACATCGCATTCCATCCAGCGGCCGAGCCATTTCGGATTGTCAAAATCCCAATCGTCAAGGTAGTGCACCGACCCGATCAGGTAGTCCCAATCATGTTTGGCGGCGAGTTCCGCGATCCAGTTTTCGCACCCGGGCAACCAATCGCACTCAAGGCCCGAACGCACCGGCAGACGGCCCGCGACCCGGGATTTCACACGTTCGATCCATTCAAAATATTCAGGCAGTTCCGCGACAGCCATCCGCCAGTCGTCGAACGGTTCGGGAATCTGCGGCGCATGATCGGAAATCCCATATTCTGTTAGGCCGGCGGCAACCGCGGCATCTGCGAACGCTTCCGGTTCGCCGCTTGCATGACGGCAAAGCGGGGTGTGCGTGTGGTAGTCGGCGGGCACGGCGGATTTTGGGGATGAATCGGGTTGAACGACCGGACGAAGGCATACAGGGTTGGCCGCGCGCCGCAAGCGCCAGCCTTTTCATGCCAGAGATTTCCTCATTGCGCCCGCGAGACAATCCGGTGACCCGTCATTTGCTGGAGCAACTGAAGCGGCATCCAAAGCGCGTGGTGTTTACCGAAGGCGAGGATATCCGGATCATCCGCACAGCGGCGCGGCTCGTGACCGACGAGGTGATCGCACCAATTCTTCTCGGAAATCGCGAGCGCATCCGGGCGTTGGCGGCGGAACACCAGATTTCATTGAAATTCGTGAAGGTCATCGATCCGCCGTTATCCTCGGATTTCACCTTGTTCTGCCAACGGGTGGTGAACATGGCGCGCTATCGTTCGGTGCAGACCGGCAATACCGCCGAACTGGTCGCACGGCCCCATTATTTCGGAGCGCTGATGGTTCAATATGGGCAAGCGGACGCCATCGTCGGGGGCAACATGAGCCTGCCCACCGCCTATTTCAGGGCGCTGCTGAACACCATCAAACCACTGCCGGAGGTTCCCAAGATATTCGGCGTCACCATTCTAACAGGGTCGCATCTCCGCCACCTCGGCGGCGATGGCATCCTGTTTCTGGCCGACTGCGCCATGATCCCCAATCCGGACGTCACCGAACTGGCCGCGATTGCCGTCCAAACGGGAAAACTGGCCCATCATTTTCTCGGACGGAAACCCCGCGTTGCCATGCTGAGCCATTCCACCAAGGGCTCCGCGAGTACCACTGACGCTCTCCGGGTGGCCGCCGCCACTTCCCTCGCATGTGACCAGATCACCCGCGAATTTCTCGATATCAGCGTCGAGGGCGAACTGCAGGCGGATGTTGCGATCGATCCCTCGGCGGCCGAAATCAAGCTGCCAGCCGCCGAGGTCCGCCCGTCCGCAGATGTGCTGGTTTTTCCAAATCTCGATGCCGCGCACATTTCCATGAAGTTGTTGCAACACGTGGCGGGAGCCCAGAATTATGGCCAGATCGTGATGGGACTTTCCCGCCCAGCCGCGCAGGTTGCACGGACCGCAAGCGAGGAAACCATTTTCGGCACCGCAGCCGCGATTGCAGTGGAAGCGATCAAATTCCACCAGCTTTACCCGGACGGCGACTTCTAAAAGTCAGTGGAATGAAGGACTATCCCTCCATCTGCGTCGATTCCGTTCATTTGACGAGGATATGGACCTTTTTGCGGGTTTAAAGCAACTGAAGGAGAACGGACGGTCTTATCCTTCTCGAAATCTGCGTGCATCAAGTTCATCTGTGGTTGTCATTTCTGTAGAATGGGGCGGTCGCAGCGGACTCGGAAGCGGTTAGATTGACGGTCCGAATTCCTTGCGCTAGATCTCGCGGGTGATTGTTTTCCAGCGCATCGCATGCCTCGCTTTTGCCCTCGCGGGGCTCGCCCATGGCCAACTCGCAGCGACGCTGAGATTGAACAAGAAACAATATCTTGCGGGTGAGGCCGTGATCGCGGTGGTCGGAATCACCAATCACGCCGGTCAGGACATCACCTTTTTCAGCGATGGCCGCACCCAATGGCTGGATTTCATGCTCAAGGACAATCGGGGTGAACCGGTCTCTCCGCGCGGAAGTTCCGTTTTCGGGAAAATGACGCTCAAAGCCGGCCAGACGGTGGCGCGGCAGGTGAATCTGTCCGAACATTTCATCCTCAGCGAACCGGGCGGCTATTCCGCGCTTGCTGTCATCCACATGCCGGAATCCATCGGTCAAAGTTCCACCACCAACCGGGTCCTGTTCAACCAAAGCCCGGGCGCGGTTTATTGGAAACAAAAGGTCGGCGTGAGCGGAAAGCCCGGCAAGACCCGCGAATTTCGCGTCATCAATTTCAATGGCGACTCGGCCAGCCAAATTTATGCCCAAGTCATCGACGACCGCACCGGTCAGAACATCCACACCTTTCTGTTGGGCGATGTCCTGATGCTGCGCAAACCGTTGGTGGCCGTGGACCGCAACCAGCAGATGCACGTCATGTATCTCGGCACCCCGAGCATGTGGGTCCATTGTCAGGTCGACACCGACGGGAAGTTGATCAACCGCGAGGTTCACCAACGGGCCGGCCAGGGCGACCCGCAGTTGCTGACTTTTCCGGATGGCACGGTTCGCGTGAGTAACAGTGTTCTCTACGACCCCAAGGCGGACGCGGCAGCAAAATCAAAAGTCCGCAAAGCGTCTGACCGTCCTGTCGGGATGTGAGTCGTCGCCGGACGATTTTCCCGAAGTGGGAGAATGAGCTTTACAAATTTTCAAAAATATCAACATTTCCTTATTGTTTTTAAGTATTAACTATTTTTCCTCATGAAATTCCTCTTCCGATCCCTGACAGTGATGGCGGCGCTTGCCTTTGGAGCTGCCGCAAATGCCGCCCCGTTTCAAACCGTTGTGATTGACGCCGGTCACGGCGGCCAGGACCACGGCGGGCAATGGGGCAAGGTCTATGAAAAGCATCTTGCCCTCGACACCGCCTACCGGTTGCAAGCCAAGTTGAAGAGCCTTGGCTACCGGACGGTGATGACCCGCAGCAGCGACTATTTCGTTCCGCTCGCCGAGCGCGTGAGAATCGGCAACAGCTATAAGGACGCGATCTTCGTTTGCGTTCACTACAATTTCACCACCAACCAGGACGCCAGTGGTTTGGAGACGTTTTACTTCAGCGAGCAAGGCCGCCAGTTGTCTGACTCCGTGCAAAGCGGACTGATGCGGCGCACCAATACGCTGGACCGTCGATCGAAATTCGCGCGCTTCTTCGTGCTGCGTAATTCCAAGATCCCCTCAATTCTGGTGGAATGCGGATTCATCAGCAATTCATCCGAGCGTGACCGCATGAAGTCAGCCCGTTTCCGGGACTCGCTCGCGCAAGGAATTGTCGATGGCATCCAGCGCTATCGCAGACTGTGATTTCCAGTGACGCACGTCATGCCCCGCACTAGGATGCGTGGCATGGGTGCCGTCACTGTAGCCCAATCGATCGCCGCGGAAGCTGCGGCTTTGGCAAAGGGCTGGACCGAGGAACAGCTCGTCGATTGCGCGGGTGATGCGCTCGGGAATGCCTTGGGACGATTTTTTACAGCCCCCGGCACCGCGATCGCTTATCTTGGCAAGGGCCATAATGCGGCGGATGCCATGGTGGCCCTGCGGGTGCTGAGGGATCGCTTCGGATGGAAAATCGCGGCGCGGATCGCCTATCCCCCGGAGGCAATGAAGCCGATCTCCCGCGCGAAATGGCATGGGCTTGGCCTTGAAGCATTGGAGAAGATCCCGACGCGTCTGAATGTAGGACCATTGATCTTGTTAGATGGCTTGCTGGGGACGGGAGCCTCCGGCCCGCTTCGCTCCACGATCGCGCCATTGGCTCAGGAAATGGCCGATCTAAGGTCACGTCAAGGAGCCCGCGTCGCAGCGGTGGACTTGCCGTCGGGAATGGCTCCCGATACCGGCACCGCTTTTTCCGATACGGTGATCGCTGATATCACTTTCATGATCGCAAATGCCAAACATGGATTGCTTTTGGGGAAGGCGGCGTCGGTTGTCGGGGCTTTAGCAGTGGTGCCCTTGGAAATTTTGCATGTCGCTGATGACAAAGGACTCATCCTGATTTCCCCGCAAACTTTGGACGTTGGGAAATCCCGCCGAGCCTTCGATTTCCACAAAGGAATGGCTGGACGGATCTCGATTCTCGCGGGCTCGGAATCCTATACGGGAGCGGCGGTGCTCGCCGCCACCGGAGCGTTGCGCGGCGGCGGAGGATTGATCACCTTGTTCGTGCCGAAGCCCATCATGGGAGCTGTCACCGGCAAGTGCCCGCCGGAAATCATCGTCCGTGGCTACAATGACGCGCGCGAAATCTTGGAATCACGCTTCGATGCCTTGGTCGTGGGATGTGGTTTGGGTGAGATGGGCCCGGCGGCTGAGCAATCCGTGTTATCCATCATCGAAAGCGCCCAATCGCCAGTGGTGATCGACGCCGACGCGTTGAACATGATCGCGAAATCCACCCGGTTGGACCTCGTGAAGGAAAATCATGTCATCACCCCCCACCCCGGCGAGTTCGCCCGACTTGCGCCGGATCTCGTGGATCTTCCTCGGGAAGAAGCCGCCGCCAAATTCGCAGAACGGGTGTCGGGAGTCCTCCTGTTAAAGGGCAGCCGGACGATTATCGCGAAATGCGGCGAACCGCTGCGTTGCAATTCCACTGGCTCACCCGGAATGGCCAGCGGTGGTCAGGGAGATTTGCTTGCAGGCGTAATCGGAGCGCTATTGGCAACGGGTGAAGTGCCTGTGGATGCAGCCTCTCTCGCCCCATGGCTTTGCGGCCGAGCGGCCGAAATTGCCCTAACCGAACGAGGATTTTCCGAGGAATCCCTAACAGCCTCCGACGTCGCGCGTTTCCTCGGCGGAGCCTTTGAAGATTGGAAGACGGGAGAGCGTTAGAATGTTTACAACCCCAAGGAGCAGCGGACTCCGATCCGCTGAAGTCCATGAGTCGACAAGGTGGCAAGGCAGCCACGTTTTCATTGGCTTTTCATGGACCCGGGCGAGCCGGAGTTCACCGCTCCCTGGGATTGATCATAAAAAAACCGGTGGCCTCTCTGGAGACCACCGGTTTTGAAAAGTTTTTCCAAGATGCTTAGTTGACCGCAACCGCGGACGATCCCGTTTCACCGGTACGGATGCGGATCGCTTCTTCGACCGTCGAGATGAAAACCTTGCCATCACCAATCTTGCCGGTGTTCGCGCTTTTCACAATCGCCGCCGCCACGCCATCGGCTTGCGCGTCATCCACAACGATCTCGATTTTCACCTTGGGCAGGAAATCCACGGTATATTCCGAACCACGATAAATCTCAGTATGGCCCTTTTGGCGACCAAATCCCTTGACCTCGGTAACTGTCATTCCCTGCACACCCACCTCAGCGAGGGCTTCCTTTACTTCTTCAAGCTTGAATGGTTTGATGATCGCTTCGATTTTTTTCATAGTTCGGCGGATTGGTGATGAATGGAAAGCAACGATCGTGCCAAGTAAGATTGACTCTTGAGTTTATTTTCCGTCAGAAGCCTATGCTTACCAATCGACCCTGACGAGAGGAAAGAGGTGCCATCTTACGCCGAAGAATCGGTAACGAGCCGATGGCAATGTTGGTGAATAATTGTGGGGCAAAGAATCCCTGCTTGGTCACACGCTCGATTGCATCAACCGATTGGTAGGCTCCATCCATTTTGTGATCACTCGTTCCACGAGGTTGCCGCGCTGGTGCCGCCGGTCTTGCCGAAATTCATGGCTTTGGGAGAACGGGTGCACCCGACAAGTTATGGTGGTGATTTCTTCGATCGTGAGATTTCGGAAAAAGATGACCGCCTTGCACCCGCCGTGGATTTGCAGGCCGATCCGGCCTTCGAGTGGGATGGCAGGATCCTTTTCGGTGTAATCCACGGTCCGGACACCGTTGACGAACAACTGAACATGAGGACCCTCTGCGCGGATCTCGTAGCGATTCCAATCGCCGGGCTTTTCGAGGCTTTTGACGAGCTCGCGATCGGCGGCCGCGGGACATTTGCTGCGCCGCGATTCATCTTGGAGAAAGCCCGTGTAACTTGCGCCGATGTCGGCCTGGAACCCGCGGACCTCGTTTTCGGATTTCGGAACGCGCTCGCTGTGGAACTGGACGCCCCCATTCACAAAGCCTTCGGTCCCGGTGAGCTTGTAATCGAATTTGAGGGAAAAGTTTCTGTAGGACTTCTGCGTCATCAGGAACTCATTGCGACGATTTCCTTCCATCGATCCGCCCACAAGCGCATCGTTTTCGATACGCCAGGTTTTCGCGGTATCGCCTTCCCAGCCAGCGAAGGTTTTTCCATCAAAAAGGGGCACGGCACCGGCAATGGTCGTCACCGACAGCAACAGGGTTAGCGCGGAAAATTTCATGTGAATCCGGATGTTGGGGAAAAGCACCCGGTGAAATGGTAGGAGGATTGCAACCGTATCCCAGCAGATTATCGCGAGATAATCATTGGTTTCACGAATCCTGCCGGTATTTTGCAGGCACGCAAATCGCCTCCATGAGTTCCGCTTCAACCCGTCGCACCTGCCGTCCATCGCCTGCCCGCTTCCTATGCGGCCTGGCCATCGCGTGGGCACTAGGAATTCAAACGCACGCCGCTCCCTCCTCGGCTACCATAGCCCCCCTTTCCCTGCTGCCGATGCCGGGATCGGTTACGCGCGGCCAAGGCACGCTGACCTTAACATCAGGCACTGCTGTCACCCTCGACGCAGCTTCGGAAGTTGTTGGCCGTCATTTCGCAGCGCGGCTCGCCAGAGGCACCGGTTGGAAACCCGCGGTTGCCCCGAACGGCCAGATCAAATTCAAGGTCGTGCCTGATCCGGGAGCTTCTCCGGAATCTTACATCCTCCAAATCACGGCTGCCGGGATCGACCTGCGGGCCACGACCGCCCAAGGGATTGCCCGCGGCGCTGAGACCCTGTTGCAGCTGATGCCGACCGCTGTTTACGGGACTCATCAATTTGAGGCCATCGAGCTTCCGGTCATCACGATCAAGGATTCGCCGCAGTTTGCCTGGCGCGGGTTGCTTCTCGATGTTTCCCGCCGGTTTCAGAGCAAGGAGACGGTTTTAAAACTGTTGGATGGAATGGCCGCGTCAAAATTGAATGTCTTTCATTGGCATCTAACAGACGATCAGGGGTGGCGCCTGCCCATCGCGGGTTATCCGAGGCTCACCGCCGATGCCGGGAATTCGTATTCCCGTGAGGACGTCCGCGGGATTGTCGAACATGCGGCCAAGCTGGGGATCACGATCATGCCGGAAATTGATATGCCGGGCCACAGCAATGCCAGTTGCCAGGCCTATCCTGAAATCAGCACGCCGAACGACAAGGGCAAGCCGACCGGCACCATCAATCCTGGTGCCGATGCAACTTATGTTTTTGTGGAAACCGTCATCGCCGACGTGGTCAAACAATTTCCTAACAGTCCTTATATTCACATCGGAGCTGATGAAGTTGGTTCCGGCGGCTGGGGCAAAGATCCGCAATGTCAGGCTTTGATGGCACGCGAGAATTTGAAAAGCGCCCATGATCTCCAAACCTATTTCGTCAACCGGGTGGTCGGCATCGTCAGTAAAAACGGCCGCAAGGTTTTTGCGTGGGACGAAGCGTTCAATGCCAAGTCGGCCCCCGATCTTGCCATCATGTCGTGGCGGGGCATGCCGCCCGGAATTGCGGCGGCCAAGGCCGGTCACCAGGTGGTGTTCTGCCCCACCCCGCAGATCTATTTGGATCATCCCAATTCACGGTCGATAAAGAATCCACCGGCCTACAGCGCCAACGTCTCCTATCTCAATCATTGTTATTTTTTCAATCCCGGACTTTCCGCCGTCTCCGCGGACAAACGGCATCTCGTGTTGGGTGGTCAGGCATGTCTTTGGTCCGAACGTGTCACAAGTGCCGATCACATGTTCACCATGATGTTTCCGCGCGCGTGCGCCATCGGCGAGTCCCTGTGGATGCGGCGGGATCAGTTGGACTGGGAGGGTTTTCTCAGCCGGCTCGCCGTCCAGCAGCAACGCCTCGATGCCATGAACATCCCCTATTTCCGGGAAACGGAGTCGCTGGCCGTCAACATCGGTTCGTGGAAGGAAACCGATATAACCTCAACGCCGGTGACTTTGGATTTCCCGCTGGATGGAAAATTCACTCATGGCGGCGTGCAGGAATTCTTCGTGGCGCAAGGAACGTGCGACGGCCAATTTCTCATCAGTTCGATGGAGCTGCTCAAGGACGGAACCGTGCTTGATACCGACCGGCACGAATACGAAGCATCGGTTTATAAGGATGCGAAAAGCCTCTACCTGCTCAAGACTCCGGATGCAGCGGGCGGGCAGGTGCTCAGAATTCATGTCAAGCAACTCACCGGAAAATGTTCCGCGACCGTGCAGATGATCCCCGCACTTGCGCCGGATCAGTATTCCAAGCAGTGTGCTCCCGAGTCGGAATCTAACAGAACCAAGCAGTCCGGCAAATAGGAAAGCCTGCGCAAAATACATATAACAAATCAAACTACCGGCATGAAAATCACTACCACCATCGCCACGCTCATGCTAGCCTCGCTGCCAGTCGCCAAGGCGAACAGCGACATGCGTGATTGGAGTTTCCCCGCTGCCGGCCCCGTTCGCGCCGAGTTGACCGAATATAACGAGCAAACCGGCGAAGTGGCATTGCGCAAGGAGGATAAAACCGTTCTCAAATTCAAACGCGACGATCTATCCACCCTCGACAAGGCGTGGCTGCTCCAGTGGCTGGAATACAAGGAGGAGATGGAGGCGATGGTGCAAAAACTCGGCGGGTCGATCGAGAAAAAGGCCGGGACCGGCAAGTTCACCACCGAGTATTCGGTCTATCATCCCTCGACCCCGGTTTCTGGCGGACAGCTTCCCATGATGATCCTTTTCCATCCGGGGGGCAACGGGCACCGCGACATCCTGCGCTATGTGGAAGCTGCCGAAGCCGTGAACATGACATTGGTTTCATGCGAAACATTCCAAAACAGCGCGGATAATCCGGAAATCGAAGCCGGATATCTGGAACGGTTCAAAGAGCTGCTGCCCCAGATTGAAGCCGCCGTGCCTCATGATCCAAAACGCGTCTTCATGGGTGGCATCTCCGGCGGCGGGTGGCGTTCCTATCATTACTCCGCGCAGATCGATCGTCCCTGGGCGGGGATCTTTGCCAACTGCAGTTGGGTGGGTGATGAAAAGTATTGGAATCTTCCCTATCCGAAAATGCGCGTCGCCATGGTGGACGGAGACAAGGATTACGGTCGATATACCCTTGAAAAAGATATGGAAGTCATTCGCAAGAGCGGCTCTCAAATCTCAGTTCAGGCCTTCGAAGGCGGCCACCAGGTCGCACCGCCAGCGGTGATGACCAAGGCATTCAAATGGCTTCTCGGAGAAATACCATAACAACAAAATTTCTTAAATAGCTGGTTGGGGGAGTTATGCCCTCGAGCTGAACCGGCACCACCGGAAAATAGGATGGAAAGTAAAATGAAATTGCCCGCAATGAATGTGCTCGCGTTCACCTTGGTTGGTTTGGCGTGGCTGCCGGCCGCCATCGGTGCCGCCGAAGTCACTCCACCGCTGGCTTCCAACGCCATCCAAGTCACCGCATCCAGCACCTGGGGTGAGATGAACCCACACCACGTGACGAACGGCGCCGGACTCAAGGATCTGCTGCATGACAACAATCCCGAAAGCAGCGGCACCATGTGGCATACGGCGGGTGCCCCCAAGCCCACCCGGCCGGCGGAGGGGTTGCCGGAAGCACCTGCCTGGCTGCGTTTCGATTTCAAACAAGCGTGGACGCCGGGCTCATGCGTGATTTGGAATCACAATCAGGCAAATCTAACCAACCGTGGATTCAATCACACTCTGGCGTTTGCCAGCACGGATGGCAAAACCTGGGAAGCGGTGAAATCCGGAGGGCAGGAGGTTTTCATCATTCCGGAGGCCAAGGGCTCTACAGCGGAGCCGTCTCATTTCACTTTGGCACTGCCACGGAAGTCCATCGTTTCGCTGATCCTGATGGCCCGGGACAATCACGGCGGAAATGTCACCGGCTTGTCTGAAGTGCGGTTCCTGCAAGCACCCATAACCACCGGCGATGTGCCAAAGCCCAGCACTCTAACAGCAACCGGGTTCCCATTTCTCAGCGACGAAAACGGCGGATGGCAGCGGCAGGTCTCACTCTACACCGGTGACGTCCCGGTTTACGAGGCCGCGGAAATCATCGTCGCCTGCAATGGCGCGACTGCGACCACCCGCCTCGAACCGTCGGCCCAAGGCAGCCAGACACTGACGGCGAATCTGCCACCCGGAAAAGGCAACAAGCGCAGTTCGACGGACCAGCTCAACATCACCCTCAAGATTGGTGCATGGACGAAAATTTTGCAGTCAGCGATCGAACCGCCCAAGCAATGGCCCGATTTGGAAGAAGTGATCGTCACCTTCAAATGCCATCTCGACATTGGCTATACCCATTCCGTTCCGGAGGTCATCGAGAAATACCGCACGCATGACATGGACAAAATTCTGGCGGTGTTCGAAGAGACCAAAGACCTGCCCAAGGACGACCGCTTTCTGTGGATGCTTCCGGCATGGGCGATGGAGATCGCGCTGGACGAAAAGCAGACTCCCGAGCGCCGCATGCGTCTGGAGCAGGCGGTTAAGGACGGCCGTCTTCTCTGGCACGCGTTGCCATACACGTTTGAATCCGAAGCAAGTGATGCCGAGGAGCTGGTGCGCGCGCTTGGCTACGCAACCCGCCTCGCCAAACGCTTCAACCTGCCGATGCCCACGGAGGCCAAGCAAACCGACATGCCGGATCAGGCATGGGTTCTGCCCACCTTGCTGAAAAACGCCGGCATCAAGTTTCTCCACATCGGCGCCAACCCTGGCAGCAAACCGACAGCGGAACTTTCAAAAATCCCGACGCTTTGCTGGTGGGAAGGTCCGGATGGATCACGGGTTCTGTTAGGTTACTCGCCCCAATATGGCTGGGACCATGTGCAGCCGCCCGCTAACTGGCCGCACAAATCCTGGCTGGCCTTTTTCGTCCTCGGCGACAACGCCGGGCCACCGCCTGCAAGTGCGATCAAAAATGTTTTGGAGCAAGCGCGCAAACAATTGCCGGGTGTGAAGATTCGTTTCGGCCGACCGAGCGATTTCGCGGATTCCATCATCAATTCGGAAAAGGAAAATCCGATCCTGCCGGTCGTCCGTGGGGACATGCCCGACACGTGGACGCATGGGCAGATGAGCTGCCCTCCCGCAACGGCAACCCACCGCCGCGCCTCGACCCAAATGGGCAGTCTGGGAATTCTCGATAGCACCATCCGCGCCTGGGGGCTGACCGCGCCACCGGTCGCCGCGTCACTCGCCGAAGCCTATGCGCTTGGAGGATTCTATGGCGAACACACGTGGGGCATCGCCGGCGGCGGTTTCCGCGGAACCTACGGGGAGGCATGGAAAAACAAGTATCAGAAAGGTGACTATAAGAAATTCGAAGACACCTACCAGTATCATATGGACTACGGTCGCAAGGCCGGGGCCATTGCGGACAGGGAAATCGCCGCGCGCATGACGGTCCTGGCCCAAGGCGTGAAAGTGGATGGGCCGCGGGTTGTGGTGTTCAATCCGCTGCCATGGGTCAGAAACTCACCGGTCGCTGTCCAACTGCCGTCCACGCAAGGATCGCTTTCCAGTGTTACCGACTTCATCGCAGGCAAAGCAGTGCCCTTCACACTCGACCACGACCGCATGCTGCGTTTTGAAGCCCGCGACCTGCCGCCCGGGGGTTACCGCACGTATGGGCTGCATTTCCGGGAGGATGCGACAGTCGCGTCATCCACAGCGATCCCGCTCCAGAACAACACCTTGGAGACCGCTCATTTCACCGCGAAATTCGACCTCGAACGTGGTGGGATCGTTTCGCTCATCGATAAGGCCAGTGGTCGCGAGTTGGTGGATGCAGGCCAACACGTGCTGGGCCAATTCATGCACGAGCGCTTCAGCATCACCCAGGTGAACAAATTCGTGAAGACCTACGGACGCACCGAAGCGGGAGGTTGGGTGTGGGGCGATTTTGGCAAGGCCGGCATGCCGGATGAAAAGACCTCGCCTTACCTCGCCCGCACCCCAAAAGCCTGGACCGCTAATACAACCAGCACTCAGCTTGGAGAAACCGTAACGCTCATGCCTTCCGATACACTCGGGCTGGCCAAAAGCTACGCCGTCAAGTTCACCTTTCCATCCGGCAACAACTGCGTGGACATCGCCTGGAGCGTGGATGGAAAAACCCCGGATCCCATTCCAGAGGCCGGCTGGCTTTGCCTACCCTTCAAAGTGGAAAGCCCATCCTTCCGCGTCGGCCGGGTGGGTGGCACCATTGACCCCGCAAAGGATATCATCTTCGGCTCGAACCACCGGCTGCCGTCTGTCGACCGCGGCATCACGGTGCGGGCGGGTGAATCGGGCGCTGGCATTGCGGCAGCCTCCGCCGACCTGCCGTTATGGAGTTTGGGGGAACCGGGCATGTGGCAATATTCACCCACCTACGTGCCCACCAAACCCGGATTGTTCGTGAACCTCTACAACAACATGTGGAACACCAACTATCCGCTATGGATCGGCGGCTCTTGGAATGTCTCGTTGCGCTTCTGGCCGGTGGCGGAAAAGGCTACCGAGGAGCAGGCCCTCTTCACCCCCAGTTGGGAGGTGCGCCAGCCCGTGTTGGTTGGTTTCGCCGATGGCAACGCCGGCAATCTGCCCGCCCTTCAAAGCGGAATCGCACTCTCCCGCAAAGGGACCCGCGTCACTGCTTTTTGTCCGAATCCGGATGGCGAAGGAACCATCCTTCGACTTTGGGAACAAGCAGGGGAGAACGGTGAAATCACAGTCATCCTGCCCCAGGGATTCACTGCGACCAGGGCCCGGCCCGTCAATCTGCGCGGAGAAACCTCCGGTGATTCGCTGGATGTGAAGAACAGTCGCTTCACCGGCCAACTCCGGGCTTGGGCTCCGGCTAGCTGGGTGCTTGAATGAAACTAAATCGAATCAAAATCCATGATTTCACCTATCCATTCACACTTGACCTCGACCACTGCCATCATTCTCGCCTCATGGGCTCTGGCAGGCGGAGCGTTTGCTGAAGTGGTCGTTAAATTCGAACAACTCAACCCCGCCAATCCGGCTTGGAAATTCAAACAAATCCCCGGTCCCTCCAAGTCCGACATCGCCGAAGGGGCAAAAATCACCGTCGAAGGCAACCAACTCGAATCCACCGCCGGCAGCGCCGCGGTGCTGGTGAACGGAAAGCTCGCCAACGATGCCTACGAAGTCACCGAGGCCGCCCTGCTCGCCAATGACAACGGCAACGACGGCACCCTGACCATCGACCTCGGCAAGGAACAATCTGTCTCCGCCGTGAGCACCTACTCATGGCACGAAAACCCGCCGGACCAAGGTTGCCGCGGGCCGCAGGTTTACACCCTTTCCGGCAGCGCCGATGCCAATAGCTGGACCAAACTCGCGGATGTAGACACCCGTCCGAACAGCACCGGCCAAAATTGGAACGGCCAGCACGGTGCGTTCATTTCTAACAGCCATGGAACGCTCGGAAATTTCCGATATCTGCGTTTCGACATCAAACGCCCCCGTTCACCGTTGCAAGCCAACGACGGTCTAACTGCAACGTTGTTCTCAGAGATCGATGTGCACACCAAGGCCACTCTCTCAAAAGCAGGCGACGCGACGGTGACGGGTCCCGTGCAGGTCTCCGACGTGTGGGTGGTATTTAAGACCCACTGCGACATCGGCTACACCGAGACCATCGAAAACGTGTTGCACAAGTTCCGCGTCCCGATGATGGACAGCGCGCTCAAGATCATCGAACAGGATCGCAAGCTGCCAGAAAACCAGCGCTTCTCCTGGATGCTCGCAGGCTGGCCACTCAAACACGTCCTGGGCCCGAAGCAGGATCCCGAGCGCAGGAAGGGCATCGAGCAAGCCGTGCGCGAGGGCTCGTTGGGCATCGGTGCCATTCCCTTTAGCTTGCACTCGGAAACCGGTGAATTGGAAGACATGGTCCGCGGCTTGGGCTACGCCTCCGAGATCGCCCGCACCTACGGCAGACCGCTGCCCATTGCTGCGAAAATGACCGACGTCCCCTGCCATTCGTGGGTTTGGCCTACGATGCTCTCTCACGCCGGTGTCCAATTTCTCCAACTCGGCTGCAACGCTGACAGCGGCCACCTCGAAGTCCCCCACCTGTTCCATTGGGAAGGCCCGGATGGCTCGAAGGTTCTCTGCAACTTCACTCCCGCCTACGGATCAAGCCTCCTCCCGCCCAAAGGTTGGCCCGCAAAAAACTACCTCGCGATGATCATGACTCACGACAACTCCGGCCCGCCTTCGGCAGCGGAGGTCGCCAACCTGCGCGCCGCCGCCGCCCAACGCCTACCCGGCGTCAATCTCCACTTCGGGTCGCTCGACGACTTCGCCCGCGCCGTCGCCAAGGAAAACCCACAACTCCCCACCGTCCGCGGCGACATGCCGGACACGTGGATCCATGGTTGGATGTCGATGCCCGTCGAAGCCAAAATTGCCCGCAATACCCGCCCGCTCCAGCCGGTGATGGAAATTCTCGATACCGAACTCCGTGTCTGGGGCCAGCAAACCGACGACATCACGTCCGCGCTCTACCGTGCGTATGAGCTCGGCAACCTCCACAGTGAACACACGTTCGGTCCGGCCGCACCCAATGTTTATTCTTGGAACAGCGGCACTCCCCGCGACCTCTACGGCGAGGAATGGAAGGCCGCCCGCGCCCGCGGTGCCTATAAGAAATACGAAGCTGTTTTCGACGATAAACGCGCCTTCTCGCACGAAGAGTCCGATATCGTCCGGCGTGAACTCGGCTCACGCCTCGGCCTGCTGGCCAAAGCCGTCAATACCGAGGGCAGGCGCATCGTTGTTTTCAACGGTCTGCCTTGGCCCCGCTCCGGCTCTGTCACCGTCGATGGCCACAGCTACTTCGTCAAAGACGTGCCCGCGTGCGGCTATGTCACGATCAAGGCCGAATCTGACAAACCCGGCACCCCCGCTCTCACTGGCAACGTTCTCGATACAGCACATTACCGCGTCACCTTTGATCTCCAGCGCGGTGGCATCTCATCGTTGATAGAAAAAAAATCCGGCCGCGAACTCGTCGACAAATCCAGCCCCTACGCCCTCGGCCAATACCTCCACGAACGTTTCGACAAGAAACGCATGAGTGACTGGCACCTCGCCTATTCCCGCCCGCGCGGCGCCCAACCCGCCGCGTTCATCAAGTCCACCACTCCACCGGATCTCACCTATGCGGCCCTCACGCCCACAGGTTGGAACCTCGATGTAAAACAAAATGAAGTCGCCGACATCGCCACTCTAACAGCCAGCGACACTCTGGGTCTCGCCAAAGGCATTTCCCTGGTCTTCACCCTGCCCCGCCAGCAACCCACCTTCGATGTCGAATGGCGTGTCACCGAAAAAACCGGCGATCCAATCCCCGAAGGCGGCTGGATCTGTTTGCCCTTCGCCATTGAGCAACCGCAATTTCTGTTAGGACGCCTTGCCGGTCCCATCGATCCCACCAAGGACATCGTCACCGGAGCGAACAAAGATCTCCTCTGCCTCAACAGCGGCATGACCATCCGCGGTGCGAATGACACCGGCATCGGTCTCTGCCCGATCGATTCCCCCGTGGTCAGCCTCGGTGACCCCGGCCTATGGAAATACACCATGGGCGACATCGCACCCAAACCCACTGTCTTCGTCCACCTCTACAACAACATGTGGCACACCAACTTCCCGGAGTGGATTGAGGGCACATGGAACAGCCGCGTCCGCATCTGGCCGGGCACGGATCTAACAACTCCTTCATGGGAAGCACGCGTGCCACTCCTCGCAGCCACTGGGGACGGATCGGCCGGAAATCTTCCGGAAACAAAATCGGGGCTCTCCGTTTCCCGACCCGGCGTGCTGCTCACTGCCTTCGGCAAAAACCCGGACGGCAAGGGCACCATCCTGCGCCTATGGGAACAAAACGGAGAATCCGAACCCGTGACCATCACACTCCCGGGCAAGCTCACCACGGCCACTCCGGTGAACCTCCGCGGCGAAAAAGCCGGCGACCCTATCAGGATCATCAACGGCAAACTCACCACTCCACTCGGCAAATACGCTCCGGCTTCGTTCCTGCTTCAATAGATGACTCACCAAAGTTATTTTCAGGTCGGTTCATACTGCGAGCCGGGCATTTATTTTCACGCTACGGGGGAAGGACTCACCACTTGTTTGCTGGACGAGGGGACCGGCGACATCACCCGCTTGGCTGGTCATCCGGCGGCCGGTAACGTCGGTTGGCTGGCACGTTCCGGCGAAATGCTGCTGGTCGCCGCCGATCAATTTTTGGAACCCGGAAAAGTTTCAGCCTGGGCTCTACAAGATGGACGCGCATCGTCGGACCTCGGTGTGCCACAGTCTTCGCTTGGAGGTGCTGTTTGCCACATTGCAGTTGCTTCCAAAACAATTGCTTTGGTTGCCAGTTATCTCGGCGGATTGACCGTGCATCGTGTCGATGCCAACAACGGAGTGAGTCCCGCCCATCAACATATCACCTACAGCGGCAATGGTCCTAACAAGGATCGCCAGGAAGCATCACATCCCCATTACGCTGCGGTCACGCCTGATGGCTCCCAGGTGCTGGTTTGCGATTTGGGATGCGACAAAATCTGGGTCCATCCATTCGATGGAAACTCGCTCGGCGAGGCAGTCGGCGTTGCGATCGAACCCGGCAGCGGTCCACGCCATCTGGCCATTCACCCAACACTGCCGCGGCTTTATTTGATGGGTGAGCTTGATGCCAAACTCCGCGTGCTGGAAGCTGTTGTAACGACATGGCAGGAAATCGCTGTCCACCCGACCCTTCCCGATGAATTCACCGGCGAGCCAGCCGGCTGTGCCATCCATTTCCATCCCAACGGCAAGACTCTGCTGGTCTCCAACCGCAACAGCAACAGCATCACGGTTTTCACGATCGATGCGGCCGGCGACCTGGAGCGGGCGGCAGTGTTTCATTGCGAGGGCCAAACGCCCCGCGAATTTGCCATTTCTCCGAGCGGACGCTGGCTGCTGGTGGTGAACCAGGACTCGCATCAGATCGTGCCATTCGAACTGAACTCCGACAGCGGCCTACCCACCGGCAAAATTTGCCCGGCTTTCGCTTGCGGATCTCCGATGTGCCTGACCTTCTAACGCCAAATCCAACCGACGCCAACCCAACCATGAATCCTGTTTTCTTCGATTTATCCGGCAAGCTTGCCGTGGTGACCGGTGCGGCTTCTGGCATCGGTGCCGCCACCGCCATCCGGTTCGCCCGTGCGGGTGCCGAGGTTGCTGTCGTCGATCTCGACATGACTGGAGCGGAAAAAATAGCCGCTCAAATCCGGGAAGCCGGCGGCAAAGCACAAGCCCATGCGCTGGACGTGACCGATCCTGTGGCATGCATGGCAATGGCGGAAACTCTTCGCGGCCTGTCGGGACGCGAGCCGGACGCAGTCGTAAATTCCGCGGGCATCGGCCACGTTGGCACTCTCTTGGAAACGGAGTTCACCGACCTCGAACGACTCAACCGAGTCAACGTCGGCGGTGCTTTCAATATCTCGAAAGCATTTCTTCCAGGAATGATTGCCCGCGGTTCCGGCAGCCTGATCCAGATTGCCTCGGTTTGCGGTGTGCTCGCGGTGCCAGATCGCCTGGCTTATAATACGACGAAATACGCGGTCGTCGGCATGGCCAAGTCGATGGCCCTCGATCACGCGGCAACTGGAGTACGGGTGAACGCGATCTGCCCCGCGCGGGTTAAGACTGCCTTTGTCGAAGCGCGCATCCGTGAGTATGCCGATCCGGTGAAAGCCCTTCACGACATGTCGGTTTCCCAGCCGTGCGGTCGCATGGCCGATCCCGAGGAAATCGCCGCTGCAGCCCATTATCTTGCCTCGGACGAAAGTGCCTTCATGACCGGAGCCGCGTTTTGCATTGATGGCGGCTACTCCGCAGGCCGATAAATCTCACCCTCAAAAAAGAAATGAACCACAATGGGAGCGCAGCGGACATGGACGAACTGGCTGCTCAGAATCCTTCGTCAAATGAACACGGATAGACGCGGATTAAATAGTTAAATATGTCAGGGTTCACCCTTATTATGAGAACTCTGATGCATAGTTCTCTATAAAATTACTCTTAATTATCTGCGTTCATCCGCGTCCATCTGCGGTTCAAACTTCCACTCTTATCAACACACCAACCAAATGATCATCCAAAGATATCAAGACAACACCGGCGCCCAACATTTCGCGTGGCGTGACGAAGACGGCACATGGCGCATGCTTGAGGGCGACATCAACAACTCTCCCGTGCGAACCGACAAAGTGGCGGACGTCGCAAAAGTCCTCGCTCCGGTGGTGCCTGCTGCCATTATTTGCATCGGCCTGAACTACAAACATCACGCGGCCGAGGCGGGCATGGCCATTCCCGAACGCCCGATCGTTTTCTGCAAGGGCAACAACACCGTGCAAAATCCCGGCGACCCGATCCTCATCCCAACGGTGGCCGGCAGCGATGAAGTCGACTACGAGTGTGAGCTGGCAGTGATCATCGGCAAGCCCTGCAAAAATGTTTCAAAGGAAAATGCGCTGGACTACGTGCTCGGTTACACCTGCTCGAATGATGTCAGCGCCCGCGACTGGCAGTTGAAATGGGGCGGCGGACAATGGTGCCGTGGCAAATTCTTCGATACCTTTTGCCCGCTCGGTCCGGTGGTGGTGACTCCGGAAACCATCAAGGATCCAAATGCTCTTTCAATCAAGACCGTGCTCAATGGCGTGACCGTCCAGGACTGGAACACCAATGACATGATCTTTAATGTGCCGGCGTTGATTTCCTTCCTCAGCCAAAGCACGACGCTGCTTCCAGGCACCGTGATTCTAACAGGAACGCCGCAAGGGGTGGGAATGGCGCAAAAGCCACCGCTGTGGTTGAAGCCCGGTGACACAGTCAGCATCGAAATCGAAGGTATTGGCACCTTGACCAATCCCGTTGAACTGGAGCGGGCATGAGAGGGCGGTTCGAAAACCAGGTGGTGGTGGTGACTGGCGGTGCCAGCGGGATTGGCCGTGCCTGTGTCGAGCGCTTTGCTTCGGAAGGCGCGAAGGTGGCCATCTGGGACTTCGACGAAAGCGCGGGAGCGGCGTTGGCGGATGAGTTGGGAAAATCAGTCCGCCATTGGCAGGTGGATGTGAGTTCCGAGCAATCCGTCACCCGCGCGGCATCAGAGACCGTGCATGCGTTCGGGGAAATCAATCACCTCGTGAATTCAGCCGGCATCCAGGGTGCTTATGTATCCGTGACCGATACCACCCGCGAAGAATGGGACCGCGTGCTCGGCGTCAATCTTCACGGTGCTTTCCATTGCGCCAAACACGTCATCCCATCGATCCAGCGCAGGGGCGGCGGTGCCGTGGTCAACATCGCCAGCGTCAATTCCTTCCATTGCCAGAAAACAACGGCCGCTTATGCGACCAGCAAAGCGGCTATCCTGGGCCTCACCCGCAGCATCGCGGTGGATTACGCGCCGCACGTCCGCTGCATGGCGGTCTGTCCGGGCGCGGTCGAAACACCAATGTTGGACAACTCGTTGAGGGGACTCGACAACTATGATGGAGTGATGGCGAAACTCAAAGCCATGCACCTCAGCGGGCGCTTGGGCAAGTCTTCTGAAATAGCGGCGCTGGTGGCGCTGCTTTGCAGCGATGAAGGCAGTTTCATGACGGGCCAGGCGATCCGCATCGATGGAGGCCTTGGAATTTCCTTGGGTGGAAATGAGTAATATGATGTCTCAGGATCCACTCGCCGACCTGCGGCAATGGCTGGCAGAAGACGGCTTGATCGACCCCACCACTGCGGAGCTCACCCCTTTGAGCGGTGGCGTCTCCTGCGACGTGGTGCTGGTCCGTGATGGCGGGCGCAGCTTCGTCGCCAAACGCGCGCTGGCCAAGCTACGCGTCAAGGATGACTGGTTCGCGGACGTATCCCGGAACCGATACGAACACGCCTACATGCGCATCGCTGCCGAGGTGGTGCCGGAATCCGTTCCGGAAATCATTCATGTTAACGACGAGCGCGGCTATTTCTGCATGGCATGGTTGGGAGAGGGCTGGGAAAACTGGAAACAACAAATGCTCGCTGGTGTGTGCGACACCATCATCGCTGCCCAGGCAGGACGGGTGTTGGGAGAAATCCACCGCCATACCGCCGGTCGCGATGATCTGGCTGCTGCCTTCGATACCGGTGCTGGTTTCCATTCGCTCCGACTCGAACCTTATCTCGAAACCACCGCCAGCCGTCATCCCGCCTTGAGCGATGTCATCATGACCGAATCGCGCCGACTTGCCGCCAGCCGCGAATGTCTGGTCCATGGCGACTACAGTCCGAAAAACATTCTCACCCGGGAGGACCAGCTCACCGTCCTCGATTGCGAAGTCGCATGGTATGGCGCGGCGTGTTTCGACCTGGCCTTTCTGCTCAATCATTTTTTCCTAAAGGCTCTCTATCATGCACCGGCGGCACCCGGATTTAACCGCATGATCGAGGCGGCTGCCACGGCGTATTTTTCAGCACGGAATCTAACAGAATTCCAGCGCGACGAGCTCGATCGGCAGACTGCGCATCTCCTGCCGATGCTCATGCTTGCCCGTATCGACGGCAAATCGCCTGTCGAATACCTGGTCGATGCTGCAGCGAAAAAGGACATCGTCCGCCAATTCACCACCCGCAACTTGTCGGGCCAAAGCAGTCTGACGGTTAGTGAGCTCGCGGCGGACTGGTTCACCACCCTCGCAAAAATGACTTCATGAAAATCACCCGACTTGACGCCTGGCAGATCTATGACTCCCGCGGCATCCCCACGATCGAAGCCCAGGCCACCTTGGCAAATGGCAGGACCGGCAACGGGCTCGTCCCATCCGGTGCCTCCACCGGCCAATACGAAGCGCTCGAACTGCGCGATGGCGATTCTACCCGCTTCCGAGGCAAGTCCGTCGCCCGCGCGATCGATCACATTGTTAGTGAAATCGCCGGCACCGTCATTGGCATGGACGTGCACGACCAGCAGGCCATCGATGCAGCCATGATCTCGCTCGACGGCACGTCTAACAAAAAGCGTCTCGGCGCCAACGCCATCCTCGGTGTATCCATGGCGGTGGCCCGCGCCTCCGCGGCAGCGAAAGATGTCCCGTTGTTCGAGTCCCTTGGTGATGGCAATGGCACGCTGCTGCCCTTACCGGAAATCCAGATCATCGGCGGCGGTGCCCACGCGAACTGGCGCACCGACGTTCAGGATTTCCTGCTCATCGCCAACGGCGCGAAAAGCTATTCCGAGGTGATGGAAATGACCTTCAACGTCTTCCACGCCGCGGGCGATCTTTTCAAACAACGCGGCAAAAGTTTCGGCGTGGCGGATGAGGGCGGTTACTGGCCGGAGTTCGATTCCAACGAAGAAGTGCTCGCAACCATGGTCGAAGCGATCGAACGCGCCGGCTACGTACCGGGTCGCGACGCCTCGATTTCACTCGATATCGCTGCCAGCGATTTGTTGGATTCCAAAAGCGGCACTTATAAATTCCGTCTCGAGAACCGGGAATTCACACCGGATGAATTCACCGCATTGATGGTTTCCTGGTGCGAGAAATATCCGGTCATCTCAATCGAGGATCCCCTCGCCGATACCGATTGGGAAGGTTGGGCAAAGATTAAAAAAGCGATCGGCCACAAGGTGCAGCTCATCGGTGACGATCTTTTCACCACGAACCCCACGCGCATCCGCCAAGGCATTGAACGCGGCGTCGCCAACTCCGTGCTCATCAAGCTCAACCAGATCGGGACTGTTAGCGAAACGCTCGATGCCGTCCGCATGACCCAGGACGCCGGTTGGTTGCCGGTGGTCAGCGCGCGATCGGGGGAAACGGAAGATGCGTTTATCAGCCATCTTGCCGTTGCCACCAATGCGGGGCAGTTAAAAGTCGGATCATTCAGTCGCAGCGAGCGGATGGTGAAGTGGAACGAAGTGCTGCGCATCGAACGTCAGTTGGGTTCACGAGGTCGCTTCGAAGGCGCCCGCATTTACGACCGGATCTTCAAATAAGCCATGATAGGCATCCAGAATCCTGAAATATCGAGAAGGGACCTTACTGTCCCTTTCCTCCCAATGGTTGAGCAAAGAGGCGACAATAAGGTCGCCGCCCCTTATTCCAAACCTTTGCGCGCGGCATGAAAAGTTTCGCCACGGCAAACACCACGGACATCCATGGCGCCCCATCCTGGATTCTTGAAACCGAGGATGTAAAGCTGGCTGTGACGCGGTCCGGCGGTCACATGGCACCGGTTTCATTCCGCTTGGGCGAACGATGGGTTCAGCCCTATTCGCTGCCGCCATGGAAAGCGGATGATGCCGGCGTTCAGCAACATAACCGCTCCTCGCAGGTCCTGCGCGGAGATTTCTTCTGCCTGCCTTTCGGAAGCCATCCATGCACTCCGCATTCGCATGGTGACAGTGCAAATGCTGATTGGACACTCCAATGGTTAGACGAAACGCAGCTACGGATGTCGTTGGAATCCTGTTTTCCCAAAGCGTCTCTAACAAAAAAAATCCACCTAAACCCTGGCCAGACGGCGCTTTACATCGAACATGAAATCCGTGGGTTGGATGGACGTTTTTCATACGGGCATCACCCCATCCTGCATTTTCCCGAGAATGCGCCGCCCGCAGAACTGAGCATGTCGCCGTGGATCATTGGCGAAGTGGTTCCTTGTGATTTGAACGATCCATCCATCGGCCAACGGAGCGTGCTTGTGCCGGGCGGCCGTGTTGAAGGCCTCGACCAATTGCCGCGCCGCGACGGAGGGTCGGCCAGTCTCGCTTCGTATCCGGCGCTAGAAGGCTGCGAGGAAGCTGTCATGTTTGGCCACGCCTCTGGTGACCTCGCCTGGCGTGCGGTAGTGATGGACGACTATGTCTGGTTTTCAATTCGGCGCGTTGAGGATTTTCCGTGTTCCCTGCTGTGGGTTTCCAATGGTGGCCGTGATGCCTCGCCATGGAATGGCATTCACACGCGCCGACTTGGGGTTGAAGATATTTGTGGCTACGCGTGGCTGGATGAAGAGGCTCCGGGCGCGGCGGAGTGGCGTGAACAAGGAATCGCCACCGGCCGAACCTTTCACCCTAACGAGCCGGTGCGGTTGCGCCACATCCAAGCGGTCGCCGATGTGCCTGCTGACAGTGGAGCGGTATGCGGTATCGAGTTTCTTCCCGACGGCGGAACCGTTCGCCTGATTTTCACCAGTGGAGAAACCCTTTCCTCCAACATTGACTGGAAATTTTTGAAACCCACCACAGGGCTCCTCCACTAGGAAGAATGAAGAAATTTTTGACCACAGATAACACGGATATACACAGATAAGATGTGAATACTTTTTGTCTTTTTGAAAATCCAACATCTCACCTATCCCTCTTCATCTGTGCCCATCTGCGAAATCTGTGGTTAAAAATTTCTACTTCTGACTCGTTCTCGTAACCATCCTCCACCATCTCTAACATGTTCAATCCCCTGATGATTGAGTCCTTCCGCTGGCATGGTCCCACTGACCGCGTCACCCTGCGCGACATCCGCCAAACAGGAGCGGAAGGAGTTTTCACCGCCTTGCATCACATACCTTATGGCGAGGCATGGTCGCGTGAGGAAATCCTAAAGCGCAAAACGGAAATTGAAGCGGCTGGCATGCGCTGGGTCGCCGTCGAACCCGTCCCGGTTTCCGAGGAAATCAAGACCCGCACCGGTGACTGTGAGCGGCATCTGGAAAACTATCGGACCAGCCTGCGCAACCTCGGGGCCGAAGGCGTGAAGGTGGTGCTCAACAGCTTCATGCCGGCACTTGAATGGATCCGGACCGACCTCGACCACACACTTCCGGATGGCAAACGCTGCCTGTTTTACAGCCCGGCCCAGTTTGCGGTTTTCGACTGCTATCTGCTGCGTCGTCCTGGAGCGGAACACGATTTCGCGCCCGACATTATCGAAGAGGCGCAGAAGTTGTTTCATGGCATGAGCGATGATGAACGCAATGCGTTCGCCCACCGGATGTGCAGCATGTTTCCAGGCATCGACCTGTCGCTGACGCTCGATCAACTCCGGGAACGCCTTCGCCCCTATCAGGAAATCGATGCCGCCGGCCTCAAGGCGAACCTCAAATATTTCCTCGAAGCCGTTGTCCCCGCTGCTGCCGATTCCGGCGTGCGGCTCGCGATGCATCCGGACGATCCACCATTTTCCATCCTTGGTCTGCCACGCATCGTTTCCACCGAAGCCGACTTCCGTGAAATGTTGGACATGGTTCCCGATCCGGCCAACGGAATTTGTTATTGCACAGGCTCATTGGGCGCGCGTCCGGACAACGATCTAACAGGCATCATCGAACGTCTTGGTCCACGCATCCATGCCGTGCATCTGCGCAATGTCCAACTGCTTCCCGATGGCGGGTTTTACGAAGCCGACCACCTCGGCGGCAGCGCGGATATGCCCGCCGTGGTGGACGCCTTACTCAACGAACAATTACGGCGCCGCGATGAAGTCAGGAGCGACAGTCGTCTCGCGTTCCGCCCGGATCACGGCCACGTCATGCTTGATGATCTTGAAAAGCCGCTGATTAAAAACCCGGGCTACACCTGCATCGGCCGCATGCGCGGACTTGCCGAACTCCGCGGGTTGCAAGTGGGGCTTTCACGGGCCCGCTGAGACCTTTCTGAAAAAATTCAACCGCAGATTAACAGGATTGACGCAGATAAAAATTAAAACAGAAGAAGAACAAGTTTCGATGAGTTGGGCCGACGAAACGGCAGGAAATTGAGCAAACAACTCTTCATCTAAATTGAGCAAACAACCCTCCATCTGCGTCAATCCTGTTCATCTGTGGTTGGCTTTCTCTCTATGGTAGGGTTTCCAGCGAGTCCCCATCCTCACTTCGCGTTGAGCCGGAGGCGCGCGTTGAGGTAGCCCGGTGCTTCGGCGGTGATTTCCCATGCCCCTCCAGGAGCGGCGTTTGATGGAGCGGGCGGCAGTTTCAAGTCTCCCGCCAGCGTGCCTTGGGTGGAGGAAATACCAGCCGAGAGACCAAGGATAGCCCGGACAATTTTGTCGGCATCGGCGTCATTCACCGCTTGGGCAGGCATTGGAACTTGACCCCAATCGCCGACACTGCCCTTGAGTATCCTACCTTTGAGATAGTCCACTGCATCGGCTCGATCACGATTGCGCAGGGCGACATCGACATAGCGGGGGCCGACTGAATTCTGGTCAACCTGGTGACAGGCGAGACATAGGCGGGCGGTGACAAGATCGTGGATCTCGGCATTGAATTCCGGACCGCCGGCATCGTGGCCGGTTGGCGGGATATAGCGCGCCCGGACCACCACGGTCTTGGCATCCGGTGTCCCCGGCGCGGTGATCTTGAAGGCTAGACTTTCGCCGAACGAAACCGCTGTTGGTTTCGAGGGTAACTCAATGGCCAATGCAGCAGCGGGTTTCGGAGCTTCCAAGGGAAAGCGCTTGATCGAGATGGCACCTTTGGCATCGATGGCCACCGCCCGGAGTTCGCTTCCCTGCCCGGCTGGAACGGTGACCGTCAATTCCTTGCCGAGATCCTTTTCATCGACCCCGGTGGTCAGGAACCAACGGAACGCGACGGTGTCATTGTCGGGATCGGTGACCGATTTAACGATGAATGTGTTCGGCTGGCCGGCGACGGCTTCGGCTGCAATGGCGGGAGCGCGATTGTCAGACCCGGGACGCAGACGGCGGATGCGGCCATCCTTGTTGAAGTACCAATTGGTGCCGTATTCCAGAAGCCACAGCGTGCCATCGGAAGCGGCTTCGAGATCCATGGGATGCATCAGCTTATCAACGAATGGTTGCAGTGACTGGAGCTTCTCCTGGTTATCGAGTTTGGCCTTGAAGATCCTGCCGCGTGCCCAGTCGTAGGTGAGCAGCGTGTGGTCATCCGCACTGCTGAGCAGGTTCCATTTACGATTGGCGTCGTAATAAAAAACAGGGCCGGCCATGGCATTTCGCGATCCGCTGCCCATGACGGGAAACTCGGCACTGGCGGCGTAAGGATAATAAATCAACGCGGGCTGGGCGGGCGGAAGAGTGGTCAGACCCGTGTTCCGCGCGCCAGGATTTTTTGGCGCGAAGGGATCTGTCATTTCGCCTGGTTTGCCCGTCGCAAAATCAACGATGGGGTAAGGCTTGTTGTTGGCGATGACAAACGGCCATCCGAAATTCCCGGCTTTGGTCGCTTGGTTGACCTCGTCATAGCCGCGTTGGCCGCGGGGGCCATCATTTTGGGCATCCGGCCCGACCTCGCCCCAATATACGATGTTTTTCCGCGAATCGATGGACATGCGAAAAGGATTGCGGCAACCCATCACGTAGATCTCAGGCCGGGTTTGGGGTGTGCCTTTGGGAAACAGATTTCCCGCCGGGATTTCATATCCCTTTTCGGTGGGCCGGATGCGCAGGATCTTGCCACGCAGATCATTGGAATTTCCCGCGCTGCGTTGCGCATCCCAATGCACGCGCCCTTCGCGGTTGTCGATCGGGGCATGGCCGCTGCTTTCAAACGGGTTGGTATTATCACCCGTACTGAGGAACAGCAGTCCATCCGGCCCAAAGGCAAGAGAACCGGCGTTGTGGCAATTCGATTTGTCGCGCTCGATCGGGATTTCAAAGAGCATCAGTTCCGAGGAACGATCGAGCTTGCCATCGCGCAACGTGAAGCGGGAAAGCCGGGCGAGTGTTTTAACCGGATCGCAATAGTAGAGAAACAGCCGTTGGTTTTGCTGGAACTTGGGATCGAGAGCGATTCCCAGCAAACCCTCCTCCGCCGCGACCGGGCTGCTGGGACCACTTTCCCTGCGGGCTGCAACCTCAAGCCGGCCGATTTCGAAAACACCACCCGTCTGCGGCCTCACCCGCAGGATGCGACCTTCGCGTTCGACGACGTAGAGATCACCGTTCGGTGCCACCGCAATTTCCATGGGATCGCGGAGACCGGTGGCTACCGGATCGGACAACTCATAAGGCGGAGCGGCAAGCAGCGGGCCTGTTAGAAAAAACAGGAAGAGGGAACAGAATCTTGGCATAATAAGAGAGGGTTCAGATGGGTGTTCCAACTGGTCTCATACGATGTGCATCGTACTAAATTTTTGAAAACAAATCACGGTGAATTCGCGTCGCCGTTGGATTGAATTGGCCGTGCTCGTGTCGGTCTTACGGCTGGGTGACATGAAGACGACCGAAGAGCTTGCCCTCAGCCCCGGCGTTTGAAAGCGGGATGGAAATGGTCATGTCATCCGGTTCGGCCAGATTTTCACTCACCTTCACCGGCGGGATGTCATTCCAGATCAGCATATCCGTGCTCCATTGCCCGACTTGGGTCGTGTCTGCCTCCGAATAGTCATTACGCTTGTAGGAGAGAACGAGATCCGTCCCGACGATCGACTGGGTTGGCAGTAATGATGTGCTGGATTCGCCGGGATTTCCGCCGATGACATATTCGAGGAGGTTCTTGATGCCATCCTTGTCGGGGTCCCCACCTACAGACGTATCTGAAAGTCCTGGGAAGTTGGCAACCCAGGCGCTGTAGCTGGATTTAACAATCTTAACTTGTCCCGCAACCGAGGTGTCGAGAGAATAACCAGCCGGGATTCCGGTGATGGTTGGCAGCGTGCCGGACAGCGTGGTATAGCTGGCAATCGTGTAACTGGCCGCGGCCGGCGTTCCGATCGTGGAAATAGTGATTGCAGCAGTGGGGTTGATCGTGAGCGTGCCGGTGACGGTGACGCGGTCACCGGCTGAGACGTCGAGCTGGCAATTGTAGGTGCCGGCTAGAGTCGCGGTTGCCAAGCTGAGTGTGCCGGCGCTGTCCCCTCCCGGAGCTACAAATCCCCCGCTGTTAACTGTCGTGGTGCCGGCGATGGTGCCCGTGCCGCCGATGGTGGCCGTGGAGGCGACATTGACCGCACCCGTCCCATTCTTGGTGCCATCGATCAACAATGTTCCGCCCGAAACGGTAGTAACGCCGGAATAGGTGTTGTTGGCATTGGTAAGAGTAAGTGTGCCAGTGTTATCTTTGATAACCGCGCCAGTGGAACTGATGACTCCGGATAGCGTCTGACTGGCCGTCGAGTTGTATTTAAATGTCCCGGCGCTCGCGATATTGCCCGCATAGTTTCCGCTGTTCAATTGGCCGGCTCCGCCGATTTCCAAGGTCGTGGCCCCGGAACCGATGGTGGTATTGCCGGTGTAGGTGTTGACGCCCGTCAGCCGGATGGTTCCGGTCATGCTCGACGTGCCGATCGTGAGATTAAAGCCAGTGCCAGAAACGACATTGGTGAAGATACCGGTGTTGCCGGCTCCGGCCCCGATGGTGGCATTCCCAGCTAGAGCCACGGTTCCGGTTACGGTCGTGTTGACCAGACGTAGCGCAGCCTCGTAACCGGCCTCACCGTAACCAGTACCGGCGATGGTCAGGCTTGGAACGGCGAACGTGCCTGTGACGCTATACAGCCCCAGATGGCCGCCGGGCTGCACGACGATGGCCGATGTGCCACCCATGCCGTAGGGCGAGGCACCAGCGGGTGCAACACGGCCACTTTCAATGACCATCGTCCCAGTGAACCCCGCGGGAAGGGTTGGCGTTCCAAATGATCCGGTATCAAAGCTCTTCGCGGTCTTCAGATGCAGAGTGCCCGTGCCGGAAATGTTAGCCCAGGTGGGAGCAGTTCCGCCCCCGCTATTCATGGTGATTTTCAAAGTGCCATTGCTACCGATCGAGTAGGCCCCCGGTCCGAATCCTCCGTTGGTCGTGCCATTGCCAATTTGCAAGGTGCCACCGGTGATGGTTGTGCCGCCCGTGTGCGCGTTGGTGCCGGTGAAGGTCAGCGTGCCCAAGCCAGCCTTGGTCAATGCGCCGTTGGTGGCGGCGCTGGCACCGGAGACCGTCAGGTTCACACCGGTATCAATATCAATTGAAGAGTTGGTCGAGGAGGTCAGTGTGAAACTACGATCGGTGCTGGAATTGGCGCCCGTGTATTTCAACGTGCCGCCTCCAAGAACGAGGTTGGCAGCGGCATTGGTAGCTTGGCCGAGGTTGCCGGCCACACCGCCATTGCCGATGGTGGCGACACTTAACACGCCGGCGTTCACGGCGGTGATTCCAGTGAAAGTGTTGGTCCCGGAAAGTGTCAGCGTGCTGGCATTCAACTTGGTCAACAATCCCGTGCCGGAAATGACGCCCGAGAGGGTTTGGTTGGCGCTGCTATTATAGCTGAAAGTTGCGTTGGTAGTGATGTTACCGGCATGACTGCCCCCATTGAGCTGGCCCGCACCGCCGATCTCCAGTTTGCCTTCGAAAATCGAAGTAGCACCGCTATAAGTGTTCGCTGCCGTCAAAATCGCAGTACCCGCGCCTTGCTTGCCAAGCGAAATCATGCCGGTGCCGTTGTCCACAATCACCGAATTAACAGTCAAAAGATTAGCGACAGAATTGTTGGCCAGTGTCAGGACGCCCGAGGTATTGTCGGTGCCGCCGGCGGTGAGGAAGCCGCTATCTGGCGAAATGCCGACGTTGAGCGCAGCCTTGTCCGAGGGTATGACAAGCCCGCCGGCAGCTCCGAGTCGCAGCGTTTGCGAGGTCGCGTCGATCATAGTGGTGGTGAGTTGATTTTGTAAAATCGTATTCACCGTAGTGACAGGGCTTCCCAATAGAATATCACCACTGATACCGCCAATCAGCCGGACTTGGGTGCCCGCGCCATCCACAATCGTGCCGGCAAAGGGCACATCGGTGTAGCCGGTGAAGGCAACGATATTGGTACCGTTGTTTGTCGCCAGGTCGTCACCGACCGTGGCCCAGGTACCGAGAACGCCGTTGGCATCATTAGGTGTCGTCGTCGTGATGCCGTTCGAGGCGCTTTGGACTCCTGTGGGCAGGATGAAATTAATCGAGCCACCTGTGTGCGTGATGGTACCCAGGTTAAGGACCATTGGATTGCTCGTGGCATCTGCCGTGAGTTGAATGGTGTTCGCCCCACCAGTCACATTAAGCCCGTTAAACCACTGGCTGTTGCTGGTCGATGCTTTGCCTTTGAGGGCCAGCGTGCCGCCACTCATCGAGAGGGAGGAGCTATTGGACACGCTGTTGATAATGTTATCGGTAGGCGCGGACCCGGCGGAGAAGTCGAGTTGCAAGGTGCCGGCGTTGATAGCAGTCGCGCCGGTGTAAAGGTTGGCACCGGTGAGAGTCGTGGTGCCTGCGGTGGTCTTGTTAAGAGCGATGCCCGTTCCCGCCAGTATCGCACTAACAGAACCGCTCTTCATTTCAAAAGCGGCGGTGCTGGTCAACACGCCGGTGGAACCGCTGATTTGACCGCCTCCGTCGAGGGTGACAATGCCAACGCTGTCATTGAAGGTACCGAGGCTATAAATGGCGTTCGCACCATTGACGGTGACGGCCCCGGTGTTGAGAGCGTTGGCAACGCCTGCCGCCAAGGTGCCGTCGCTGACCGTGGTCAAGCCGGTGTAACTGTTGAGACCGGTGAGCGTCTGGGTGCCAGTGCCGGTTTTGGTGAGCGCACCGGATCCGCTGATGATGCCTGCATACGAGGTGCTGGAGTTATTAGCACCCGTCGTAAGAGTGGCTCCACCCAAGGTGACATTGCCACCGCTCGCACCACCGCCTGCCAGAGAACCGATTTGCGTATTGAAACCGGTAATGTCCAGGATCGCACCGGCCGCATCGGCCAACGTCACAGCGGAATTTTTGCCGAAAGCACCACTGGTATTGGCAACGGATGCCACGCCAGCCTTGAGCGTGCCGACATTGACGTTGGTGCCACCGGTATAGGTGTTTGCTGCGGAGAGTGTGAGGGAACCTGCACCGATCTTGGTGAGGCTGCCGGCACCAGACATCGCCTGATTCACCGCACCCGTGCGTCCGGTGGTGATGTCAAAGGTGGGGGTTCCGCTAGCTCCAAGCACGAAAGATGGCGTCGTCCCCCCGAAGGCATTAATCGCCAGATTGCCGGTACTGATGTTTCCAAGCGTGCCGCCATTGAAATTGAAGGTCCGGGTAATGGTGCCCGCTTGGGAGGCCCCAGGCGCAATGGTTGCGGCGGTCAGCGTGCCACCAGTATTCAAAGTCACCGTGGCACTGCTATTACTGAATGAGTGGTTGGCAGTGGTGAGGTCGACCAAGGTCAGCGTGGTCGCTTTTACGGTCCCGTTTACCGTCAATGAACCAACCGAAGCGGGAGCATTGTTACCGCCGGAATAGGAGCTATATGCCAGGTTGATGGTGCTTCCATTCAACGTGGTTCCAGACGCCACCGTCACCGTTCCACTGGCTTGATAAGTATTCGAGTTAACGACGGAACGGCCGATATAAAAAGTCGGTGTGAACGTCGTGGTCGCCCCGCCACTCAGGTTCAAGGTTGTGGTAAAGCCGGCAAGTCCCACAGCGGGGGTGCCGCCAGTGATGTTCAGCGTGCCACTGCCGATGATGGCGTTGGTCGCAGTTGCGTTGAAATTCAAATTGGCTAGCGACTGTGTTGTGCTGCCCACATCCAGCGTGCCGCTTCCGCCAAAGTTCACGGTTCCCGTGCTGGCGAGGGTATTGGTGGCATTGCCAAGAATAAGAGTGCCACCACTGATGGTCGTAGCTCCGGTGTAGGTATTTGCCGCCGCGAGAGTCAGAGAGCCCGCACCGGTCTTTGTAAGGGCGAGTCTGTTTTCATTGGTGCCCGCGCCGCCGAGAACTCCGCCGAAAATGTTCGGGCTCGCGATGTTCAAGGTAAGAACTGAGTCAGTGCTGGCGTGCGCACCAACCACACTGCCGGCCAAGCCTGTGGACGTGAGACCTGCTAGGGTTTGGTTGCTCGCCGCGGTGGTGTTTCCGAGGACGAGTTTGCCGCTGCTGGCGATATCACCCAGCGCGACGGACCCTCCCGTCGCGAGGCGGTCATTGCCGCCGGATAGGACGAGGCTGCCGTTTTTGATGGTCGTCCCACCCGTGTAGGTGTTGGCACCGGTGAAAAGTTGGGTACCCGAACCCGCCTTGGCAATCGCGAAGGCAACGGCATTGGTCGGGTGGTTTCGAATAATGCCTGCAAAAGTCCCGCCCCCGCCATTGCTGCCAATGGTCAGGGTCGCCGAGGCTCCCGCAATGATCTGCACGCCATTTGTTCCCGCAGTGCCACCGTTAAGCGCGTCGATCGATTGGGAGAAGCCGTTATTTAGCTGAAAAATGCTCGACCCGTTCACCGTCACTGAAGCGGTGAGCGGGAGGGCATTGCTCATCGAGTTCGTTTGCAGTGCTCCGCTGCCGACGACGATGTTCCCAACAAAGTCATGCGCCACCGTATTATCCAAGGTTGTGCGGATACCTGTAAAAGTGAGCGTGCCCACATTCCCGCTGATTTTTCCAGTGATACCCGTGCGATCCGCCGCAGAACTGTGAATGGTGGTGGCGCGGTTGAGGGTGATGAGGCCGGACAGTGATGAAAAGTTTACGGATTGCTCAAGAGTTGCCGTGCCAGTGCCACTCGCACTGACTGTAATTGGGTTCGCCAAGATGCCGTTGCTTCCGAGGCTGGCTAACAGGCGGGCGGTGCCAACTCCCGTGTTGGCATCTCCCAGTGTGATGGCTCCGCTGGCGGAAGCGCCACTAACGTTGGTCAATTGAAGCGTGCCTGCACTGATCGTCGTCCCGCCCGTGTAATTATTCGCAGTGCTGAGAACCAGTGTGCTGGCACCGGCCTTGGTGAGCCCGGTTGATCCCGTGAGGGTCGAGCTGATGGTGGCAGCGGTATTGGTGGTGATCGTGCTGTTAGACAAGGTGATGGTGCCGCCCGAAATGGTGTAGGCGGTTCCGGAGGTCCCCGCGCCAAGCAAACCTTGGCCGAAGGTCAGATTGCTTGCCGTTAGGGTACCAGCCGTGATCGTCTGCGATGCCGCTGTGCCACCGAATACCGCTGCGTCGTCGGCCGTCCATGAAGCGATTGGCGCCGATGTGGCACCGTCATCCCAATTTCCACCGCCAAGCCAAGTTTGGGTGGTGGTGGTGGAGTTGTCACTTCCCGCATTTACGGTGATTGCCGAGCCATCCCAGTACTGGGTCGTGGCGTTCGCGCCGGGTGCCATGGCGAAGCTAATGGCTGTGAGAAAGACGGAGAGTCTGTGATGGGCTTTCATTTTAGATATCGAGTCTATGGATTTCAGATGGGCGAAATCATCACCTTAACACGTGATAAGTGAATCGAAAAATGCGGCAAATTTCGGGCTACTCAGCCTTGGCAGGCCACGGCAGGGCCACCCGCGCACAACCGCCGCCAGCCTATTTCAAGGGATTCTCCTTGAGGAGTTCGTCAGCCATATAGAACGCTTGGCGACCCTTGGTGGCTTCGCGGACTTTGGTCACCTGAGCGGGCTGAACGGCGGTTGCCTTGTTGCCGAAATTGTTGCGCACATAGGTGAGGACGGCCGCCACTTCGTCATCCTTGAGCATGCCGCCGAAGGGAGTCATCGGAACAAGGCCGTCGTATTTCTTGCCAGCAAGTTCAAAAGGCCCCATCAGGCCGTGCAGGGTCAGTTTGATAAGGCGCTCCGGATCGGTGCTGGTAACCCAAGGGCTGCCGGCGAGTGGAGGAAACGCGGGTGGAAGCCCCTTGCCATCGGGCTGGTGACAGGTGGCGCAGTGGGCGTCGCGGAAATAGATCTCGTGACCGGCGGTGAATTGTTGTTGCTCGGCCGCGGTGAGATGGCCGGGCATGGGTGGCATCGGGTGTTCGTCAACAACGACATCCTGAACACCTTCAAGCCGGGACATGGCGGTCTTGGCGGCGTTCTGATTCCAAACGTCAAGCGGCAGCGCCGCCGCGATGGCCACGACTCTCTTCCCAACCGCGTTGTTCAGCCATGAACCTGCGATGATCGCCTCAAGCCGCACGCGGCCATGAGGGTCGGCAGCGGCCTTTTCCAGCAATGCGGCATGATCGGCAACCCGGTGCGCGTTGTAACGAAGAACTCTAACAGCTGCGGCGCGGACATGATAATCCTGCGCCTCGAACAGCCGGCGGAGCAGTGCTTCATCAACTTGGTTCAGTCCCCAGGTCGTCCACAGCGCTTCCAGCAGATGATGCTCGTGACGGGGATCCTTTGGATCAAGTTTGGAGACCCAAGCCTGAAGCGCCGGCAATACCTCGGCAGCGGGATGGGAACGCAGCTCACGGCGGCTGCGATAACGGCTGCGGTATTCCGGAAGCTTGAGATTTTCCAACAAGGTCGCGATCGGAGCCTTATCGATCTGCGCGGGCTTTACCAACGGACGCGAAGGATACGTAATCCTATAAATCCGTCCATGGGTGTGGTCACGGTGTGGATCCCTGGCGTTGTGCTGCATGTGGCCAATCAGCATGTTCTGCCAATCGATGACATAGAGCGAGCCATCGGGGGCAAATTCGAGATCAACCGGACGAAAATTACCATCCGACGATTGCAACAAATTCTGACGGAATGCGGTCTTATAGCCGGTGCCGTCGTCGACGATGGAATGTTGTTTGATACCCAGAAAACCGATGTTGTTGCACAGCAGCATGTCGCCCTGGACTTCGTCGGGGAAGTGGCGGGACGAAATGAATTCTAGGCCTGAGGTTGGACGCACGGCATTTCCGGCTGGAGCGAGGTCAGGTGACGAGGGCGACTGGCTGCCATAGGTTGGCCGCGAAGAGGCGGGTAGCATCCAGTTGATGCTGGCGCCTGAGGTGTGGAGGAAAAAGTCCTGGCCCCAGTCGTCGAAGGCGATGCCCCACGGATTGGGGATGTTGAGTTGGGCGGTGCGTTCAAGCTGGCTGCGCTGCGGATTGTAGCGAAAAAAACCACCATTCATGGCACGAACCGGACTATAGGCGGTCTCGACGTTGGAATGAAGGAAGACGCCCTCCCCCATCAGGAATGCTCCCGAAGGATCGGCACAAAAGGCACTGATCGCGTGGTGGGTATCGTGGGTATCGAAGCCGCCCAACACGATTTCCCTGCTGTCGGCCTTGTCATCGCCATTGGTATCGCGGAGCAATATCAGGTTGGGCTCCTGCGCGACGTAAACACCTTCGGGAGCGAACTCGATCCCGATGGGCAGATTGAGCTTGTCCGCAAAAACGATCTCCTTATCGGCGCGACCGTCATTATTGGTGTCTTCGTAAATGAGGATCTTATCATTGGGAAGCGGATCGCCCGGACGATACGCCGGATAGGTTGGCATGGTTGCCACCCACAGGCGGCCCCGATTGTCGAAGGACATCTGCATCGGGTTGGCGAGGTTGGGAAATTCCTTTTCCGAAGCGAAGAGTTTGATCTCGTAGCCCTGCGGAACGGTTAGAAGTTTTTCAGCATCGCCGCCCTGCTTGTATTCAGGCTCGCCGTTCTTATTACTAGGTTTGTAGTTCGAAGGAACCGGCGGCAGCGGATGGGTTTTTGAATCATCGACACTTAGGTTCGTCGTTTTTCCCGATGCGACGGCGTTGATGAGATTGTCGCGCAGGCTCATCATCTCGCGGGTCTTCTGAACTTCATCGGGATAGTTCTGTGGACCGAAGGGATTGTAGCGCCCCCCGTAAGAATGAACGCCGTTGAGGATGTGATAATCGTTCTGCCAAAACCAATTCTTCTGTTTGACGGCCGCCAGAATTTTGGCTGGGTCGGCTTTCGCACTCAGGGGCTGGCGCCCGTAGATTCCATCAGCAAGGATTCCCGCAAGCTGCTGATATCCGTTTTCAGTTGGGATGTAACCTCTCGTTGTAAATGGTTCCGAAGTCTTGCCGTAGAGCGCTGCGGTGGGCGTGAAAAGATCGACGAAAGTCAGTGAATTCTTTTTCGCGACGCGCTCCATGGCGGCAGTGTAGAGCTTGAGGTTGGCATTTTCCCGAACTCCATCCGGAAGGTCGCGCAGCTTCGATTGATTTTCGTAGGCAATGGGTGACACCAAAACCAGCCGCGGGGCGGCTGTTCCATTGTAGGCTTTGGAAAGTGTGTGAGCGACAAACGCATCGAGCTCTGCCTCATAGTTGGCCAAGCCCTTCTCGCCCTCAAACGACTCATTATAACCAAAGAAGGCGACGATGGTGTCGGCCTTCAGGTGAGTGAGCCATTGGTCGGGAGTGGGGAAAAAACCCTGTCCGTCGTGCCGGGATTTGTCCGGATGAAATTTATTGGCACCGGGAAACGCCCACTGTGACCTACGGGCTGGATGAGGGCGGAATCCCGGAGTATCGCCCGGCCGACCCATGTTGCGGATGACAAGCTGCTTGTCAGGATTGCGAAGGTAAAATTCCGTTTCCAGCCGACTGTAGTAAATGTCCCTTTCGGCGAGTCCGTTCCCAACAAAAACGATTCGTTCACCGATTGACGGCGGAGCGACGGTCTGGGGTCTGACAGTGGTGGCCGTCGCCGGTTCGACATGCGGTGCGTGGCGCTGGGGATCGTTTTCATTTTTGGCCTCCTCCTTCACGGAAGGCTTCGGGGCCTGGCCGGGAAGTCCGGTGGCAGGGCTCTTGCCAAGCACATAGTCATCCGGCTTCAGGTTGCGATTCTTGTAATAGTCCTTCTCATTGATCGCGCTGTAGTTGGTCGGTTGAAATGGATCGATGCAAGTGACGTCGGTCTTGTCCGGAACTTTCAAGCCGGTGAGGTGAAACGAAGCATTGACCACCAGACGACGCAGATCTTCGTCGGCGAAATCAACACTGGCACCGAGAGTGGTGCACAACGCCTTGCCTTTCGCCGTGCCATTGGGCGCGGTATATTCGCGCAGCCAGGCGAGTGGCATCATCGGGTTGTTTTTCGGGCCATCGATTGCCTTCGATGTGGGATTCAATGACTCCGTGACCGCACCGCGCAGGAGAATGGTCGCCGCCTGTTGGTTGAGATTTGCGATGCCGTAAACGTCGGTGGTCGCAAAAATTTCACCGACTCCCTTGAGGATTTCGTGGTTGGCATTGGCTGGTTCAACCACTCCCCGGGTTCCCTGAACCTTGTGATTGCCGTGATGGCTCACCCATTTTTCGCCAAGAATGTTGAGGCCGAAATCCGCCCATTTGAAGTTGCCGGTTTGGGCGGGTCCGGTGAAAGCATGGGTGGCGGTGCGGAAGCCGATGACCGGCTTGCCTGCGTTCAGATAGGCTGCAAAATGGGCGATCTGATCGTCTGGCAACTGCCGGAAGCGGGTGCCAATAATCAACAAATCCGCGGAGTCCAGCGCGGCGGTGCCGGGGATGTTTTTCTGGAAATTCGGATCAATGTAGCCGCCGTCCGGATTGATGGCGAAGAGCACAACGCAACTGAAGCCATACTTTTGGCTCAGGATTTTTGCGAGCATCGGGCATGACTCCTCGCTGCGGTATTCCTCGTCGCCACACACAAGGACGACTTTCTTGCCGTTGGATGTCCCCTGCTTTGGAAGAAGCGCAAGCCAATCAGCACCGTGTCCCTGAACACTGGCAGCGAGGAAAGCAACGAGGACAGCTAGCAAGCCTCTGGATTTGGTGGATGAGATCATGAATTAGCGGAATTCGAATAAGGAGGAACATGGCCGATTCTTTCGACCGATTTGCAGGGGACCAAACTTTCCTTGGTAAATGACCCGTTCGGTCAGCTCGAACTCCCTGCGATTCGGCCAACCGCATGTGACATAGCGAACAAGCACTACGATTTCACGGTCGCGGGTGGGGCGAGCAATTTCGCGATGGTGGCGGCGCAGGGATCGCGTTGTTTTTTGCCGTCCTTGGAGATGAACTCCTCGCGTCCAGCCATGGTGGCGGACAATTCCATGAGCCACTTGCGTGATTGTTCCGGTTCCTTGATCTGGCTTGAAATGGTGGCGATTTTTGCCGCGAGATTGGCGCATTCTTTCGGCTGGCGATTGCCTTCGACTCCGGCTCTGAGTTCCCCGGCCACCTCGCCTAACAACGGCTGGATGAGCTCGGTATCGGGGCGCAGTTTGTTCTTGGTGATTTTCGCCAAGATCACGGCCGAAGCATCGGTTGTGATCTTGTTTTTGGGCCCGAGGTAGTTCTCATGACCTTGGATTTCCTGCCACCGCGCCAAGGTCCATTGCTCGCGCAGTTTCTTATCAGATATACTGTCGGCCACAGCCGTGAGAGCCGCGGCCATGAGCTGCGATTCCGCATCGGTCCGCACGGAAGCCAGGTGTTGCTTGAACGCGGCCTGAGTCTGCAGCGCGACGGATTCAACGCCGTCGAGCGCCACCTGATAAGCAATCAGCACTTTCGCCACCGTGCATTTTTCGTCACGCAGGAACGTCAGCAACGCGCGGGCGGCTTCCTTGTCGGCAGGGACCGGGAGTTTGGCAACATTGGCGAACAGCTTGGTCCTAACGGTTAGATTGTAGAGGCCATCCTTCGGACAGCCGGGCTTATCGATGGCAGTAACAGCCGCGGTGAATGTCTTCCAGAACCGGCACTGGTCTTCGGCCGTCGCGGCCAGATCCTGGGCGGCATCGGTGAGAAGAATATTGTAGGGATTCAGGGCGAGCCCGCTCTCTAACAATTTTCCGCCATTCGTCCGTGAGTCCGCTTCGCGCAAGCCGCGGAACATCCGGTAGGCGAGCGTCGAATCCAGGTATGCCTGGAAGTTGTAGTTCACCGCCCAAGCGATCGTTTGATAATAAATCATCGGCCGGTTCGCCTTCACGCCGGCGAAGATCCATGGTGTGTGCGGACTGGTTCCGCTCGGTCCGGCGGTCGCGAATTGGCCGCCGACGCAATCGTAGAGACTAGTTTTTGAATTGTGGGAAAAGGCAATCAACGCGCAATGCCCGGGTTGGCCGGCGGTGCATGAGGGAATGCCGAGCGTCTCGTTCGTCCGGGCACCCATGTTCGCCATCGTTCCACAAACACCGCCGTCCTTGGCCATCATTTGATAGGTGTTATAATGAAATGCAAATGGAGTCAGCCGCCGCGCCGACTGCATCTCGGATTGCTGGGCGATACCACCCGTGTATTCCCCGTAGCTGCGGATTTCCCCTTTATCGCGAAAGGCCGTCCAGCGTTCTTCCCGTTCCCGGAGCGGCTGGGTATCTGCCGCTAGCAGCGTAAGCGTGGGCCACGGAGCGTTGAGCGGATAGCGCGGCCAGTTCCGCGCTTTGGCAAGTTCTTCGGGAAAGCGGAACTTGTCGTTGCGGATCAACCATGCGGCGCTTTCCGCGGGCGTGGGAGAAGCGTCCCTTTTCATGGGCAACAACCCTTTCGCCTCGTAAGCCGTGCGAAACAAGACAAAGGCATCAGCGATGTTCTTGCGCTGGGGCCCAACCCCTGCGGTGCTCTTCCAACTGATCACCTTTTCCCCGCAATCGATGGCCACATTTTCGCCATGCTCTTTCATGTAGGCGTTGAATTTTTCCTGCAGCTCCCGGCTCGCCATCACGTCCGCCGCATATAGGGTGCGGGTGCGCTTTTCAATCACCGGCACCTTGATCGGTTTTGCGTTCTTGGGAGGGGGAATGGCAATCCCCTTGGCGTCGTATTTCAACGGTGCCGGCTCTTCCTTTTGACCGATGACCACGTCCTCGGTGATCTTGTTCGAACCCAGGAAATTGATGATATGATCGTTCCGGTCCAGGATCCGGCCGGCGTCTTTCGTATTGACCGGCTTGCGGGGGTCGCCGGGAACGACAACGTTCAAAAGTTTCCGGGGCGTCAGATCCGCCTGCGGGCCTTGGTCGGCATGCACAACCGCCGCCGCCAGAGCATACTGGGTGTAATCGCGGCGGACGACTTCCTTGCCGAGGTCGAGTTCGAGCGAGCGAAGCATCATCAGCACGTTGGCTGGATTTTCGCGAGCTCCATAGACCGTCGCCTGAACCAACGGATCGCCATCGACCCATTCGAGAAAATCTTTGGGCAATGATTTACCCGCGGCCGCCAGTTCGCGCTGCGCCGAACTTTTGGCATATCGCAGCCACTGATTTTTGACCTCCGGGGTAAACCGGTATTCGGCCTGCTTCCAAGTATTCAGCAAATTCACGCCTTCCGGTGAACCCGTCATCTCAGTGGGAGTCACTGGCTTTGCAATTTCAGGCGCTGCAAGGAGAGCTTCCGCGGCGCCGCCCCAGAGAAATACAAACAACGCGGCAGGCAGGAATCGGCGGGTTTTTTGCATGGCGATTTTTCCGATACGGAGGATTTCGCCGAAATTATCACCTGTCAACGCTGGTTGCGATCCAGACACCTCGGAGAGTCCACTCCAGACAATTCTTGCTGCAGTATAAATTGAACCGCAGTTCAACGAGATTGGCGCAGACAAAAAATGAAGATGCAACCGACCGCCACCGCAGGCATTCCGGATTGACGTGATGCGTCTTGCCTTCTGTTGGGAGATTTGGACGGTGTCGTCCGTAATGCGCGCGATGTTCAGATTTTCCGGTTTATCGATTTTTGCATTCACCCTGGCGACCGCCGCATCGGTGCGGGCAGCGGATAACGCGGCCTACAACATGCCCGATACCGTGACCGGCACGGTAAAAGCCGACGAGGTGATGAAAAAAATGGAGACAACGGTGAAGCCGGAGGTGCTGGAGACATTCAAGAAAGAACATCCGCCGGGCCCTTCCGAATACTGGCTCTTCGGCGAGGATCGTAACTGTCCGATTCGGGCCAATATCATCCCCGCGCATTGGTTCCAGGATGACGCGAAGAATTACCGAACATTTACCGGCACGGCCCGTCCCGGTGAGTTCTATGTGTTTCAGGTGGGAATCGTTCTCGGCGACAAGGGCATGAACGGATCGGAGAATTACACAGCGAAAATGGACCTCCCGGGTGCGAAGATCGAGTTTCTAACGCACCTCATCCACGAAAATGGCAGCGCTTATCTCCCGCAACGTATAACTGGTCAAAATTTAATGGTGTCCTGGGTAGGCATCCACATTCCGGCCAACGCGAAGAAAGGGACGTATTCTGGAAAATTCTCGATTTATGATGAACCAAAGAACGCCTTGGCACTGACGATCAAGGTGGATGGCCCGCCGATCAATGATGAGGGCGTGAATGATGCATGGCGGCTCGCCCGACTGAAATGGCTCAATTCGCAAGTTGGCGAAAGCGAAACGCTCGTCACCCGCCCGTTCACACCGATCAAGGTGGATGAGAAAAACCGCACGCTCGACATCCTGGGGCGCCGGCTGACTCTCGGGAGGAACGGAATTCCCGAACAGTTCACCAGCTATTTCTCTGGCAGCAACACACGGATCCTCAAGGAGGGGACAAACGCTTTCATTGCACCGCCCAAGCTTACTTCCGTTTCGAATGGCAATGAGCTCGAACTTTCTGGTGATCGCTTCAAGTTCACCAAGATCACACCCGTCGCCGTTTCTTGGGAGGCGGACATTGGGAATCCCCATTGCACTGCCATTGTTTACGGCACCTTGGAATACGATGGCCGGATGTCACTGCAAATATCCCCGGCCTCGAACAGCAGGCGGGAGAATGGAGCACCCCAGCTCGATGACATGGTTCTCACCATTCCGTTGGCCGAGAGCAGCGCGTCTTACGCGATGGGCCTTGGTCTTCAAGGTGGTTCGCGTCCGGATAAATATCTTTGGAAATGGGATGTAAAAAAACACCAGGATGCCATTTGGCTCGGCAGTCCGAATATCGGCAGCATGCTCCGGTTCAAGGGCGCTAATTACCAGCGCCCGCTCATCAATGCCTATTATGATTTCAGGCCGCTCAATCTACCGGATTCGTGGGGTGGCGGCGACATTTCCTGGCAACGCTCGGACGGCAAGGTCGAGTTCAAGGCCCGCACCGGAAGGATTACCTCCAAATATCCGCCTACGAAGGCAGACAACCCTGCCGCGGATTTTCCCATGCTGGCGCTGGACTGGTATTTCACCCCCTTCAAGCCGCTCGACGTCAAAAAGCATTTTACAGACCGCTACTACCACGCGAAGCAGGGCGCGCCGGTTGAAGACACGGCGAAGCTCAAGGCGGACGGCGTGAACATCGTTGAGATCCACCACAACCGGCTATGCAATCCATATATCAACTATCCATTCAACGACGACTCGTTCGGTCACTTGAAGGAGTTCGTTAAGAAGGCTCATGCCGACGACGTGCGGGTGAACCTTTACTATACCACCCGCGAATTGACGCAGACTCTGCCGGAGTTTTTCGCGTTGAAGAGCATGGCGGGCGAAATCATCCTGCCGCGCAAGGAAGGTGTGGCGTGGCCAGTCACCAACAGCGGTGGACCGCATCCATGGCTGAAAGAACACGCCGGCGAGGACATCGTTCCCGCATGGCGCGAGAATCTGAAGTTTCCCGAATACCAACAGAAACTCGACCTCGCCGTCATCACCACGCCGGATTCGCGCTGGAACAATTTCTATCTCGAAGGCCTCGACTACCTGATCAAGAAAGCCGCCATTGACGGACTTTACATCGATGACACAGCGCTCGACCGCAAATCGATGCAGCGCGCACGCCGCATCCTCGATGCCGATGGCAACGCCGGCCGCCGCGTGAGCATGCATTCATGGAATCACTTCAACGGCCTTGCGAAGTGGAGTAATAGTTCCATCGCATTCATGGAGCTCTATCCGTATTACGATGGCCTTTGGCACGGTGAGAGTTTCAACGCCAACGCCTCGCCCGAATTCATGTTAGTGGAAATGTCCGGCATTCCCTACGGCCTGATGAGCGAGATGCTGGATCACCCGAATCCATGGCACGGCATGGTGTTTGGCATGCGCACCCGCTGGCCCTGGAGCGGCGACCCGCGGAACATTTGGAAACTCGAAGATCTGTTTGGAATTGCGGACTCCGAATACGCCGGTTGGTGGGATCCAGCCTGTCCCGTGAAAACTGACAACCCACAGGTCAAGGCTTCGGTTTATCGGAAGGATGGTAAAACCCTGATCGCTCTTGCCAGTTGGGCGAAAGAAACGACCAGCGTAAAACTCGCGATCGATTGGAAACCGCTGGGCCTTGCCTCATCGAAAACCACGCTCTGGGCTCCGGCGTGTGACAAGTTTCAGCCGGAAAAGGTCTTCCGCTCGGAGGCCCCGATCCCGGTGGAAGCCGGCAAGGGCTGGCTATTGATCGCGGATGAACAACAGCGAAACCCAAGTTCTCCTGAAGCTACGACCCATCCGGAATAGGGCAGCCCAAAAATCATTGTATCTTTCCAACATTCAAAAGGTGCGATCGTTTAGCAAAATGTCGGCCCTCGCTCCAGAATTCCGCTTGCGGCGTGTATCACCTGTGATACATTCAAGGCATGTCCCAATCAGCCGTCATCCACGCCCGGATTGATTCAACAACCAAGGAAGCCACGGAACGCATATTGAGCTCACTGGGACTCACGCCTACAGAAGCGATCCGTCTGTTCTACCGCCAGATTGCGATGAGGGGAGAATTTCCGTTGGAACTCCGGATTCCAAATGCGTCAACAGCCCATGCTCTCTCCCTGGCTGATCGAGGGGAAGAACTTGAGAATTTTTCCTCTCAGGATGAACTTTACGCTTCCTGGGATTCATGACGATCACCCAGACAACTCAATTCAAGAAGGACATCAAGGGACAGAAAAAGAGAGGCAAGGATCTTCAGAAGTTGAAGGAAGTGATCGATATGCTCCACCGCTCCGAACCTCTTCCACCGAAGAACCGAGACCATGCACTCGCGGGTGGATGGATCGGATGGCGCGACTGTCATCTTGAGCCTGACTGGGTGCTGATCTACAAATTATCGTCGGATGAACTTATCTTGGGTAGAACAGGAACCCATTCCGATCTCTTCTGAAACGTTGAAGCTCCAGCTGGAGCGATGAACCAACACCCGGCGCTTGCGGAGCGCCCTTTGGAGTGCGGTGCAAAGCGTAGCGACACACCGCTTTGAATGGGTTTGGAATGTCAGCGCGTGAGGGATCCATAGCGGTGTCGCAGCTGCGCTTTGCCACCGCAGTCCAAGGGGCGGATTAAAATCCGCGCTCCATTTTTAAAGCAGTCCCAAGGCGGCGGAGATCAACATGTCATCGTCCATCAGCCACTTGGCGGCTTCCGCTCCCGGCGTCGAAGGTTTGGCGGGCGATGAAGATTCAGTGATGTCGAGCGTGAGGCCTTCCCCGCGGACGCGACGGATGACACCGTTGGCATCGTAAATCGCCATGAAAGCGGTGAGCACGCCCACGGCGGCATTGCCAATAGCGGATTCCTCGTTGCGTCCCAAGAGGGCATCCAGCAACTCCGGCAAAGGATCGGATTTTGCGGCAATTCTAACAGAAGCTCCGTTGGCACCGCTCGCAACTCCGTTGGCGCCCGAAGCTTCGAGAGCTTTGACCAGAGCCTCCGTCCGGGCCGCGAGTCCTTGTTGTGACAACGCGGCTGGCAATTGCTTTTCAACACCGCTGGCCAGCGAAACCTGACGGGAGTGAAGCTGTGTCCAATTCGGTGCGCGCAATGCGGAATCGCCATCGGATCCGGTCCTGCGGCCCGAAACACCAGCTTGCACGAACGATGCCACGGCCTCCGCGGCGCGATCGCATTTCGTTCCGGAGCACACCGGGGCCAACGCAAAGGCCGCCAGCCGGCTCGAGAGCAAAACATTGCCCATCGCCTGCATTTTCGCACCAAGCAAGGCGTCGCGCTCGCGCTTTACGGTGAAGAACTCCATCGCGCGGCGCAACGTTACTTCCAACTGCGGGATGTCCCACGGCTTGGTCATGTAGCGGAAAATCCCGCCTTGGTTCACGGATCCGATCGCCGCTTCAATGTCCGAATACGCGGTCGAAAGGATCTTGATGATATCCGGATAATCGTCGGCAATTTTCGAAAGGAATCCCACACCGGTTTCATTCGGCATCCGCTGGTCGGTTACGATGATGCCAATTTCGTTCGCGTGCTGCCGGAACACCGATAACGCCTGCACCCCATCCTCGGCTTCAAGAATGCGAAATTTTTCCCCGAACAAACGCTTGAAATATTTGCGGGTGGTGGCCTCGTCATCCACAAACAGGATGGCGTAGCGTTGGTAGTCGTAGGCATCGATATCGTTCATATAATCGGGAGGGGGGCTGATGGTTTGCTAAAGATTTGGATTGGTGAGAATGGCTAAATTCAAGCGGGTTGGTCGAGAACCGATTCGGGTTCGGAGAAGCTGGGAGCGGGGAATGCGATGCGGAAGCGGGTGAACTCGGTTGGCCGGCTGTCGACCTCGATAATCGCTTTGTGCGCTTGCAGGATCTGATGGGTGATCGACAGCCCGAGTCCCATCCCCTTGCCCACGTCTTTCGAGGTGAAGAACGGATCGAAGATCTTCTGCAAATCTTCGGGAGGTATGCCAATGCCATTGTCGCGGATCGATACCTGCCAGCCATCGCCGGACGGCTCGATGGCCACGTCAATCTTGCCGGGATCACCGGCCGCGGCGGCAATGCGCTGATGGATCGCATCGATGCTGTTTTGAAAAAAGTTGATGAAGACCTGGACCAGTTGGTTTGGATTGCCGCTGATGAGCGCATGGTCCGGCGTTGTCAGGTTGAACGCAATTTCCTTGCCGACCTGATGGCTCACCATTCTTCGGGCGCGGCCGACGATTTCGGCGAGGTCGGCATCGCCGGAAGTGACCTGGTCGTCCCGGGTGAATTTGCGCAGGTCGATCACGATCTGCGAAACCCGTTCGACCCCCTCCTTGATGTCCTTGAGGATGTCCATGTAATCCTCCTGATCCTTCTCAGGCATCGATCTTGTGAAGGTCTCAAGCGCGTGCAAGCCAGCGCTGGCATAGTTCAACGGGTTGTTGATTTCATGAATGATGCCGGCGCTCATCCGGCCGAGAGCGGAGAGCTTTTCGTTACGCACCATCATCACCTCGTTCTCCTTGATTTGCTCAAGCGCGCTCTGGAGTTCGTTGTTGAGATCCATGATCTCGCGGCGGACGCGGGCCATGGCGATCTGATTTTCCAACCGCAATGCCAGTTCGGCGGTTGAGAAAGGCTTGGTCAGGAAATCGTTGGCTCCGGCCTGCAGTGCCGAGAGTTTGGTTTGTTCATCCGCGCGGGCTGTTAGAATAATTACCGCGATGCCGCGGGTGGTGTGATTGGCGCGGATTTGGCGGCAGGTTTCGACGCCGTCCAACTCAGGCATCATGTGGTCCAGCAGGGCAAGCTGCGGACGGCGCTGCTGCGCGAGTTGCAAGGCTTCGGCACCATCGGAGGCCTCGATGACATCCACTCCCTCCAACTGCATCCGCAGGAACCTCCGGATGTCGGGCTCGTCATCGGCGATGAGCACCAATGGCCTGGCCCCGCTGGGGCGAACACCAATGGTCGGGGAAATGGCCGGACCCGTCTGGTGGATCGGGGTGGTCGTCCGAGGTGCGATTTTTCCAGGAATCGACAAGGCCGCGCGGCGGTGCAGGTCGGCGATGTGCCCGCCGTCCTCAAGCACGTCGCCGGCATCCGACACGGGTGCGATTTCGATTTCCGCCGGGGTGGCGGGGATATCCACATGGAAGATGGTTCCATGGCCGATCTTGCTTTTCACCTTCACCTCGCCGTCCATGGCTTCTGTTAGACTGCGCACCAAGGCGAGACCGATTCCCGCGCCTTGGAATTTGCGGGTTGATGAGGTGTCGACCTGCCAGAAGCGTTCGAAAATCCGTGGCAACACCTCAGGAGGAATGCCGACACCGGTATCCTCAACCGACAGCTGCAACCGGCCGTTGGCAGCGGCAACCTTGACCTCGATGGTGCCGCTCGAAGGTGTGAACTTGATGGCATTGATGACAAGGTTGAGCAGGATCTTGTCGAATTTGTCGCGGTCCATCAGCAGTGCCGGACTGTCCGTTTCGCATTCCCATAACAACGCGACCCGGTCCTGCTCGGCGAGATGCCGCAATGATCGGAGGAGCCCGTCGAGATGGGGCGCAATCAAGGTTGGCTGGCGGTTGATGTCGGCGTGCCCGGTGTCGAAACGGACCAGGTCAAGGAGGTCATCAATGAGTTTCAGCAACCGCAGCCCGTTTTGCTCGAGCATGCCCGTCATTTCATGAATGATCGGCTCGCCGTTCTGGCGCTGCAGTTCCATTTTAAGTCTCTCGGTGATGCCGAGCATGATCGTGAGCGGCGTCCGGAGTTCGTGGCTGATGTTGGCAAAAAAGCGGGTCTTGGCTTCGTCAAGTTCGCTGAGCTGACGGTTCTGCGCCTCGATCGCTTCACGTGACTTTTCCACTTCTTTCAAAAGGCAGAACTCACGGAAGCGCAATTTTTCGTAAAAATAGCTTCCCGCAACGACGAATACGGAAGTGACAAACAGGAAGAATAGATTGCCGAAAAGAATGTGGAAAACCGGCCTGACAGGCGACAGCGTGACGCTGAAGATATAAAATAAAAACGTCACCAGAATCATCGCCAGTGAATTGAGGAAGGTCCATCGCAGCAGCAATGAAAGACCCACCAGCACCAGATTGAGACCTGCGTAATAAACCGAATTCCCGCCTTCGGTTACGGCGATCATCACGCAGATCCCCAGTGCCGGTAAAAGAGCGATGCCCTGCGCGGCCAGGCTGGTTCTCACCGAGGGTTTGGCATTTCCGAGATACCAGAAAATCGCGCCTAACAGAATCGCGCAGATCGCGCGGATCAGCAGAAAATCCGAGCCACGGCCGGGAATGATGATCCAATCCAGCGATGATGCCGCGAGCATGAAAACCGCCGCAAAGACGGCTGCGAGGCGGGCATTGCCAAGCGCAATGCCGCTCTCGTATTCGCGAAACGCATTCAGGAGATCCGAATCGTCCGCAGAGGGAGTTTCGCCCTCTTCAGGCATTGGCGAGTTCGATTTCAAGGAACAGATTCACGCCGGTGGCATCGGCTTCAACTTTGGTGCCTTTCAGATTCAATCCGTCGGGAACCAGGTCATTCATATCCGCTTCGTCGCGATAGATCAGGTTCCACTCCATCACATATTCCATCCAGGCCTTGCGCGGGTTGCTTGCGGCCACGTTGGTCACGATGACGATGCCGCCCGGCCGGATCATGGTGCAGAAAAGTTCGACCAACCGCTTGCACACACGCTGCGAGAGGTAGTCGAAAAGCCCGGCGCAATAGACCACATCGTAGTTCGCGAATTCATCGTCACCACCCTGGGTCGCAGCCCGCAGCAGCTGGTGGACCGAGCGTTGGAAATATCGGATCAACGTTTCGCGGCCCCCGGCCATCTTCGCCTCCTGCATCCGCTCGCGCGTGTATTCCAAGGTCTCCGGGTTGAAATCCAACAGGTCGATTTCAGCAAGGTCGCTTTCCTCGCATTCCCGCAGGAAGCGCTGCACTTCCATGGCCGGTCCGCACGCCAGATTGAAGACGCGGGTCTTGCCACGGGACACCCGGCGGCCGCATTCGCTGCGGAGCTTTTCAACGAGGAAATCGATGCGATTTCGATGTGCAACGACGGGCTCCGTGTTGAGCAGCGCGTAGTTGAGGAGCTTGGCAAAAGCCGAGGAACCCTCGTACGGATTGCGCAGCATCATGTTCACCATTTCATAATCACCGGCATAGCCCAATGGCTTGGTATAAGTCCGGTATAGAAACGGCGAGCACAGGACGATCGGATGCAATTCGCGCCTGACGTAAGCCTTGTGCACGGCTTGCTCGGCTTCGCTGACTTCCTTCGAAACCTCTTCGAAACGTTCCATCGATGGCAGCACCTCCTCGACCACGCGGTTTTCGATGCCGCTGAAAATTTCGTTTTCCAATTCGTCACGACGCCGGGTCACGGTAGTCCGGATGCCGACATCGATGCCGGTCAGCCAGTGCTGGACGCCGGACAACATGCTCGAAAGATCCGCGACCACGAGTTTGAACGGATCCTGCACCTTGTTGGCCGAGCGCCACTCGCCCATGAAATTGCCGAATTGCCCCGCAAGATCAGTGGCACCGCTGGGCGTGGAACTGCCGGTGACGCTCGAAAGGAAATCGACCTCGATCCAGCCCTCGTCGAGCATTGCCTCACAGACGAGGACAATGCCCGTATTGAGCAAATTGCTGACAACGGCCTTGCCGTGATAGAGCAACCGCCGGGAAGCCATGATCCGGAAGTCCGATAGCACCTCGGACAGCTGGAGGATGCTGTAAGGGTTATAAACTTCGAAAACGACGGAGTAACGTTTGATCCTGAGCAGGTTGGCCGTCAGCTCCGTGCCTTGGCTATTGCGGCAGGTGATGACGCTTTGGGAAGATTCGCTGGTTAAATCCATTATCGATGGGTGAACGATGTGCTAGATTGCACATTTCAAAATGCTCTCCGCAAGTCTGTTAGGGATTTTCCCCCTAATATACCCGGGACAAATCCCCGTGGCCGGAATCGGGTGCTCCGCGACCGTCCTCAATCGCTCGCGCGACTTTAGCCTTCCCGGCGTTTCCGCACTGCTTCCGCCAGGATGCCAAGGGTTTCGACGGTGTCGTCCCAACCGATACAGGCATCAGTCACCGACTTGCCACGGGCGAGAGAAGCGAGGTCGGGAACAAGCTTTTGATTACCTTCCACCAGATTGGACTCAATCATCACCGAAGTGATGACCTTCGATCCCGCGGCCATTTGGTGCGCAATGTCGCGCGCGACCATCGGCTGGTTGCGGTAGTCCTTCATCGAGTTGCCATGTGAGCAGTCGATCATTACCGATTCAACCAGTCCTTGTTCACGGAGCATCGTCACCGCGGCCTCGACCGCCGCGCGTTCGTAGTTCGGGCCGGTCTTGCCGCCTCTCAGGATCAGGTGGCATGACTCGTTGCCGGCCGTGGAAAAAATCGCCGACACGCCCTGCTTGGTGACTGATAGAAAATGATGGGGCCGCGACGCCGATTGGATGGCGTCGAGAGCGATCTGGATCGAGCCCCCGGTGCCATTCTTGAAGCCGACCGGCATTGACAACCCGGACGCGAGTTCGCGGTGAATCTGCGATTCGGTGGTGCGGGCACCGATCGCACCCCATGCAATCAGGTCGGCAATGTATTGCGGCGAAATCGTATCGAGAAATTCGGTTCCCGCCGGGACACCAAGGTTCGCGAGGTCTAACAATAATCCGCGGGCAATGCGGAGGCCGTGGTTGATGTCGAAGGAATCGTCCAGGTTCGGATCGTTGATCAACCCCTTCCAACCGACCGTGGTCCGGGGCTTTTCAAAATAGACGCGCATGATCACGAACACATCCTTTTCGATTTCGCCGGCGAGGGCTTTGAGCTTTACCGCGTATTCGAGGGCCGCCTCGGGATCGTGGATCGAACAGGGGCCGACGATTGCAAGCAACCGGTCATCTTCACCGCTCAGAATCGCCTCCGCCTGGGCGCGCGCACTGGACACGAGTTCAGAAGCTTGCTCGTTCAGTGGCAAATAGTAGGCAAGTACCGCTGGCGAAATCAGAGGTTCCAGGCCGGTAATCCGGAGGTCATCGGTGCGGTGTCGCGTCACGCCGCGGATGGTTGGGTTCCGGGCGAAAGGGCGCAAGTGGAAAGGAGCAACCGGAGCGCGTTCATCCTGAGCGCTGGGTGCCGCGGACATTCTGTCCGCTATCCCCACCTGACGCCCGACAGAATGTCGGAGGCACATAGCCGACAACATGTCGGCGCTCCCAGACTCTCCTTGCCGCCATCCGGGCGTCCTGATTTCCTCATTTCCATGAAAGCCCCGCTGCTGTTCCTGTTGTTGGCCTTGCCGTTGGTCGCCGAGGACACCGCCTCGCCCAACATCACGGCCGCGGCCACAAAATTTCTGGCTGGGCTGGATGACGCGCACCGGTCGAAAGCCGCGCTGCCGTTCGAGGGCAACGAGCGCGAAAATTTCCACTACACGCCCCACGAGCGGGCTGGTTTGCCTTTCAAGGAAATGAACGAAGCCCAGCGGGCAGCGGCAATGGACTTGCTTGCGACCGCCATGAGTGAAAAAGGCAAATTGAAGGTCACCCAGATCATGGCTCTGGAAAGCTTGTTGGCGGAAATCGAAAAGAATCCGACATACCGCGATCCGGGAAAATATTATGTCACCGTTTTTGGAACTCCCGGGAATAGCAAGGGCTGGGGCTGGCGGTTTGAAGGCCATCATCTGACCGTCAACATCACGCTCGCCGGCGACAGCGTGATTTCCGTAACCCCATCGTTCCTTGGCTCAAATCCCGCCGAAGTCCGCGAGGGCAAGGACAAGGGATTGCGGGTTTTGGCCGCCGAAGAGGACTTGGCCCGCGCGTTGGTTACCAGCCTTCTCGCAGCAGGAAAACCCGGCGTGATCTTCAATGAAAAATCGCCCTCGGAAATCATTAGCGCGGAAAACCGCACCGCGATCGCATTGCAACCGGTGGGCATTCTGGCTGCTGACATGACCGGCGCTCAGCGCGAAGGTCTCATCACTCTGATTTCGGAATACACCGGCCGCTACCGCCCGAATGTCGCCGCCTCCGATCTGGAGAAAATCAAACGCGCCGGCACTGAGAAAATCCGATTCGCCTGGGCGGGCGGAACCAAGCCGGGCGAAGCCTATTATTATCGCATCCAGGGACCAACCTTTCTGATGGAGGCCGTGAACTTCCAGAACAATGCCAACCACATCCACGCATCATGGCGCGATTTCGATAACGACTTCGGACGCGATGCGCTGCGCGAGCATCTCACCGCGGAGCCGCATTGAACCGGTGAAAAAGGAGCGCGCCGATGCCCTGCTCGTCCTCCGCGGGCTATGCGATTCCCGTGAACAGGCCAAGCGCCTGATTCTCGCCGGTGAAGTCCGCAGCGGCGATCGAGTGATCGACAAACCAAGCACGCAGCTTGTTGAGGACGCGCCTCTCGATATCAAGGACAAGCCCCGCTACGTTGGCCGCGGGGGATTGAAACTGGAAGCGGCGCTGGCTGCGTTCGGGATCGATCCCACGGGCTGGATCTGCATGGACGTCGGCGCTTCGACCGGCGGCTTCACCGATTGCCTGCTCCAGCACGGCGCGGCCAAGGTGCATGCCGTCGATGTCGGCACCAATCAGCTCGTTTGGAAAATCCGCAACGATCCGCGGGTGGTTGCGAAAGAGCAATTCAATGCCCGCCACATGACGCCGGCCGACATCGGCGAGTCTGTTAGGCTGGCGGTGATGGATCTTTCGTTCATTTCCCTAACCAAAGTCCTGCCGGCGGTTTTCCCGATCCTTGATGAAAGCGGATCGGTCGTTTGCCTCATCAAACCCCAATTTGAATTGCAACGTGAAGACATCACCAAGGGAGGTATCGTACGCGATCCGGAACTTCACCACCGTGCGGTTGAAAAAATCCGTGAGTTCATCACCGCCAATGGCCGCGAATGGCGTGGCCTGATCCCCTCGCCCATCACTGGCATGGACGGCAATCAGGAGTTTCTTGCCTGGATCGGAAAGCCCCGGCCCTAATCGTCGTATCTGGGGCTCAACTGATTTCCGCTGATCCATTCATGTCGTCCACGATTGCCTCAAGTCCGGCCAAATCCGGCAAACCCCGATTGCTGATTCTTGACGGTCTTCGCGGTGTGGCCGCTTTGATTGTGGTTGCGTTCCACATCTGCGACTCGGATCCGGTCAACCTTGTCAATCACGGCTACCTCGCGGTGGATTTCTTCTTCATGCTGTCGGGATATGTGATGGGCTATGCTTATGACGACCGTTGGAACACGATGTCCATCGGTTCATTCGTCAAGCGCCGTCTCGTCCGCCTGCATCCGATGGTGGTCATCGGGTCGGTCATCGGTGCGATTTTTTTCTATTTCAGCGCCTCGAGCGTGTGCCCCCTCGTTGAGAAGACATCGTTCGGGACACTCCTCTACTTTACTGTATTGGGCGCCCTCCTGATTCCGTCGCTCAAGTCGATGGATATCCGTGGGTTCGGCGAAAGTTATCCTCTGAACGGTCCGGCGTGGTCTTTGTTTTATGAATACATCGCGAATATCGCCTACGCGCTTTGGATTCGTAAATTCAGCCTTCGAACCCTGGGTATTCTCTCGGTGGTGATGGCCGGACTTCTGTCCTACGTGATCATGACCAGCGAGAACGGCACCGTGTCAACGGGATGGATGTTTACCGGTGAGCATTTGTACAAAGCCATGGTCCGGATGTTGTTCCCATTCCTTGCCGGCCTGTTCCTCTTTCGTCTTGGCAAGTCGATCAGGATGAAGCACGCGATGATTTCAACCTCGCTCGCGCTCCTTGTCGCACTCCCAATGCTCAAAGTCGGCCCAGTTGAGATGCCGTGGGTGAACGGCCTCTACGAAAGCCTGGTCATCATCATTCTGTTCCCGATGATCGTGCTCATTGGTGCCGGCAGCGATCCGATGACTCGTTTTGGTGAAAAAGCGTGCGATTTCCTTGGCGAACTCTCCTATCCACTTTACCTCGTCCATTATCCGATTCATTGCGTCTTCTTTGGCTGGCTCAGCAATAACAAGCCTGCGCTGGGTGCGAAGATTCCAGTGGCAATCGGAGTCTATATCGCGAGTCTTTTGGTCGCCTATGGGGCCATGCGGTTTCTAGATACGCCCATCCGCAAGCGCCTGGCTCGCTTCACCGGTTAAGCCGGGGCGCAAACACTACCCTATTCTTTCACGCTGCGTCTCAAACCACTTTTCATTTCGTGGCCTTTGCTGTCTCCTCGCGACTTCTCTTCGTCCATGAAAGTTGCTGAATCCAAGAAGGAGCTGGCTGAAATCCTCGCCAACTCGCCCAGCCCCCGGGTTCTGGTTCCTACAATGGGCGCGCTCCACGAGGGCCATCTCGCGCTGATCAGGCGCGCGCGCAAGGCGGTGGGGCCGTCAGGAACGGTGATTGTTTCCATATTCGTCAATCCCATCCAGTTCGACAGGCCGTCTGATCTAACAACCTATCCGCAGCCTCTGGAGAGCGATCTGATCGCCTGCGGTGCCATGGGCGTGAATGTTGCCTTCACCCCCTCCGCTGCGGACATGTATTTCCCGGATCGATCCATCACGGTCACCGAAAAATCGCTCTCCTCGGGACTTTGCGGAAGCACGCGGCCGGGCCATTTCGATGGCGTCTGCACGGTGGTGCTGAAGCTCTTCAATCTAACAGGCTGCGATTCGGCGGTGTTCGGAGAAAAGGATTTCCAGCAACTCGCCATCATCCGCCGTATAATTCGTGATCTTGACGTTCCGGTCGAAATCCTTACCTGCCCCACCGTGCGCGAATCCGATGGCCTGGCGATGTCATCACGCAATTCCAGGCTCGGGCCTGAGCAACGTGCCGACGCCCCACGCATCCAGCGGGCGCTGTCGGAAGCGGTGAAGCAAACAAGCCATGAGGAAATTTTAAAATCGGCGCGTGAAGCGATCGAGGCTTCACCCTTGGCAAAAATCGATTACCTGGAACTTGTCGATGCGGAAACTCTGAAACCCGTGGCAGACCTAAAACGTCCAGCCGTGCTCGCCACCGCCGTGTTCTATAATGACGTGCGCCTCATCGATCATGTGGCGGTCGGCGAGTCCGACTGAAGCGTTCCGGGGGCGGACGCCGCGATCTTTTAAAAAACAGTCCCGGACTTTTAGTCCATTCTGTGTGGCGGTCAGATCGGACGGAAGTCTTGGGCTACTTTTCCGCTAAGACACGGTTTAGTTGCGTGCCATCCCGCGATAGCGCCACGGGGCGTATCCCTGTGCTTTCAATTTCGCAACGTTCAATCCCGCCGCGCTGACCCGCCAGACCGGATAGGGGCCGGCTTCATAGGCAGCCATCTCCTTGCCGGGAACATTCCATTTCACAAACAAGACCACGTGCTTGTCATTCAACAGAATATCGCCTGCACGCAGGTCGCTCCACGCCGCGAGCGGATCGCATATACGCGGAAGTTCCCAAGTCGAATATGGACGTTTCAAATTCCAACAACGTGAGATCAGGCCGGAACAATCGATGCCGCAGCAATCCATGCTGGTCCCGTTATCGCCCAGTTTACGCTTCGCAGGGTCGGCAATGTCTCCCGCTTTTTTACCGGCCCTGATTTTTTCAAGGAACGACTCCGGCGTGTCGAAACCACCCCACTGGTATGGCATGCTCGTTGCAGCAACTCCAGGCTTCCACCAACCGCGCGAGTCTCCGAAATTCGACAGGGTGGCATCGGGCGTGTGAACCGCGATCTTGCGTGAATCCTGAGCATGGAGCACGTGACGTTGCTCGGGAAGCCAGCGGACCTGGGTGTAGCGATAAGCGGTCGCAACGGCTTGTTCACCCGTGACCGCTGGCATGCACGAACCAAGCAATCCCGCGCCTAAAATGCTGATGATTTGCTTCACGACGGCAATGAACGAAATCGAATTTTGGCGGTCACGCGCAAAAGCGATTGCGTGCATGCAAAATACGCGATGCCCTGCCCGAGATTGCATTCCGCAATATGACTAAGGGATTCAAGGATCGGGCAATCGTTGATTACCCAAGGTTTCACGAGATGCCACCGCTGGTCCGGCCATTGCTAAACCGTTTTTGTCTAACAAAACAACACCATGAAATATCTGATTCAAAGTTTCGCCGTCCTCGCAATGTTGATCACGTTCAGCAGCTGCACTGCTTATGTTGATCCCGGCCATGTCGAGCCAACCACTACGACGACCACGCACACCGCCACGGATAGCACTTATATGCCGGGTGCCAGCGTGACCACGCAGAAAACGACGACGACTTATTGAGGGACGCTTAGCGGAACGAGCCTGCGTTACGCCGATTGCCGTCCCTTGAACGAGGCCCCCTGTTGCCAGGGTTCGCTCCACCTCCCTGGTGGCGCCGACCTTGGGAATTGGGGGCCTTGCCGCCTCCGGTCTTCACCCGGAGATGGCGCTCGGCGAGTGCCTCAAGATGCCACATGTGATCATCCCAACGGGGAACCGGCATTTTGATCACCTTCTCGATTTCCCGAAGATACTCAAGTTCGTCATCCGCACAGAACGACACCGCACGTCCTTCCGCGCCGGCACGGGCGGTCCGGCCAATCCGGTGCACATAGGCTTCCGGTTCGTTGGGCAAATCGAAATTCACGACCAGACCGACATCTTTCACATCGACTCCCCGTGCGGCCACATCGGTGGCGACCAGGACCGGGGTGAGGCCTTTCTTAAACCGGTCGAGTGCTTTTTCCCGCTGGGCCTGCGACTTGTTGCCGTGAATCGCATCGGCCGGAAAGCCGGATGCACACAAGCTTTTCGCCAGCTTGTTCGCGCCATGCTTGGTACGGCTGAAGACGATGGTGAGCTTGCCGGTTACAGCCTCGGCTTGCCCACGCAGGAGTTGCTCTAACAACGGTCGCTTGCTGTCGCGATCGACGAAGCAAACCTGCTGTTCGATGCGTTCGGCCGTCGTCGTTTCAGGCATGATGCTGACCTTCGCGGGATTGCGTAAAATCGTCTGCGCCAGCTCCACAATGTTCGGAGCGAGGGTTGCGGAAAAGAACAACGACTGCCGGTTGGCTGGCAACATCGAGACAATCCGTTTCACATCGCGCAGAAATCCCATGTCGAGCATGCGGTCCACTTCATCGAGCACGAAAAATTCGACCGCAGAGAGATCCACGTGGCGTTGATCGATCAAATCCAACAACCGGCCCGGGGTGGCGACGAGGACATCGACCCCGCCGCGCATGGCGGACACCTGGGGATTTTGTCCGACGCCACCATAGATTAGCGTGTGACGGAAGCGCACGTCGCGGCCATAGGTCGCAAAGCTTTTACCGACCTGACCGGCCAGTTCGCGGGTTGGTGCAAGCACCAGCGTGCGGCAGCACCGTGGACGCATTTGCCGCGGTGTTTCGTGGAGCGCGTTGAGAATCGGCAAAGCGAATCCCGCGGTTTTTCCAGTGCCGGTTTGGGCACAACCGAGAAGGTCGCGTCCTTGCAGAAGCAGTGGAATGGCCTGCGCCTGGATCGGCGACGGCACGGTATAGTTGAGTTCGCGCAAAACGCGTTGAAGGGGCGCGGCCAGTGGCAACGCCTCGAATGAGGTCGGGGTCATGTTATAGGATCGCCTGCCCGTCCGATGTCGGCGGCTGGCGGTGTCGATGAGCGGTTTTAGTGAAACCTCAAACAATCTCTCATCGATGAAGACCGGAAAAGGGCGGGCCGTTTTCGATCGACCCCCGCGCCGCAAATGAGCGGCACGCGGCGGTGAGATAACCCGCATTCGACGAATGGCAAGGTTTTTCCGGGAAGAGATTGCAGGCGTGATGGCAATGACCCATTGGAAGTCACCGCGACCTGTCGGTTCGAAAAGCCAAAAAAAGGCATGCTTGCGCATGCCTTTTTAAAACAATCCAAAGCTCAACGTCCGTGCGACAGCCCGGCTGGAAGACTCTCATTGTCCCGGATATATACGGTCATTTCCGTAATATCACCCAAGTAGGAATTGAGACCTGGCTTGGTGAGCTTCACCTTCAGATTCCGGGTTTTCGGAGAATCCACCACCAGATTGTCCTTAAGAAACAGCTTCAAATCCACGCTGTTTTTGCCTGGCTTGAAGACAATCCTTTGATCCAGTGGCGTGAAATCAGAAGAGTCTGCGGTTCCATTCACCGTCTTGATCCTAACGGTTGCCCTGGTTTCAATGTCGAAATTGCGGTAAACCGAGATTCTCACTGATTCTTCATTTTCATAGCCTGAAGAGAAAACTCTCCGGAAGGTGAATTCAGGAGCAGCGTGAACCTGCAGCTTGCTTCCTTGCATGAACTTGATCGCCCCAAGCTGTTGCGCCGGCGTGCTGTGGATATCGACACCGGTAACACTCAAGGATGCGGTGCCATCCGCGGCGAGGATGGCCGTCAACCGCAAGTTGAAAGTCACCTTGCCAATTCCATCAATTTCCCTGTTCCCGGAGATAGGCAGATCGAACAAGGTCTTTGGCAGGCTCTCCGAGGGATTCGGAACACTACCGTGCAAAAACCTCGATCCATGGTCAGTGATGGAATCGATGAAGTCCGCGATCGACATGCCTTCCGTGATGATCGAACTCATGGGAGTGCCTTCCGTGCCTCGGATTGTTCCTTCGATTCTGAAGTTATAGCCCGGGGCCGCGATGATCTGGTTTCCCTCGGCACTGGCTTCCTCGAAACCGGTTGTTCCATCGATTTTGTTGCCGCCAAAGTAGACGTTGATGTGACCGGTGGGGTCCGCGAAAGCAAGGGACGAGACCAGGCTGAGAGAGGCGACAGCGCCCCGCAACAATCGGGAGGCCCCGGAGCGGGGTGCGAAAAGTAGGTTGTTCATGATTCAAGTAATTGGTTCGGATTTGACTCAGGAGCGAGCCTAAGGAGCAATTTTCCGGTCCGCAAAGACAAAAGGGAATTTCTGTAAGCCGCGTTGCAGGACCACCAGCGCGCGAGGGCTGGGTGGCTGCGGTTCCAATCAAGAACTTTACCGGAGCAGGGCCCCGGGTTACAAGGTGTGGGACACGTTTGGAGGCGTTCTCGTCACCACTCCCGATGCACTTCAGCACGACATACGATGTAACGCCGGCGATTCAGGACGCCTCCGTAAAGCAATTCTTTTGGCATGTGCTGCTTCGCCCGAAAATTGGCGGGATTATGGTCGTTTTCATCGCGTTAATCGTGATGTTTGCCCTGGATTTTCCTTATAAGCCTTGGATTGTCGGATTCTTCACGGCGATGTTTCTGTTCCTTTTCGTCGCATGGACAAAGACCTACTTCCAAATCATCGCTCAGGCGCGCGAAGGGCTGGCATTGTTGGAGCATCCCAAGGTTGAGGTTTCCCTCGACGATTCGCTCATTGAATATGTTTCATCCACTGGCACGCGCCGCCATCGATGGGAGAAAATCGAAAGAATTGAAGAGACCAGGGATTTCATGATTTTCATGGCCGGAAAGCTGCCATTGCTGAGCCTTCCCAAAGCCTGCTTCACAAGCGCGGTGATCGATTTCATGAAGGAAAAAACCAACCCCGGGCGTTGATGCGGACCTGATGGCAATTCCCCATGAGTCCGGATCAAAACAGGACGTTTACAACCCGAAGTTGCCGGCATTAAAATCCGTCCACATGAAAACCCGCCTGCTTTCTGTCATCGCCTTGCTGTCCGTGAATGTCCTAGCCGCCGATCCGATGGCACCGATCCAGCCGGCCGATTACAAGGAACCTGTCCGGGTGGCATGCATTGGCGACAGCATTACGAAGGGAGCCGGCGCGAGCCCTGGCAAATCCTATCCGTCGCAGCTTCAGGAGTTGCTGGGCGACACATGGAAAGTGGGCAACTTCGGCGTGAGCGGCCGAACGCTTTTGAAGAAGGGCGATAATCCCTATTGGAACGAGAAAGCCTATCAGGAGGCGCTCGCCTTCAAACCAGACGTGGTTGTGATCATGCTTGGAACCAACGATACCAAACCCCAGAACTGGAAATTCGAATCGGAGTTCGTCGACGATTACACGGCTCTGGTGAAATCATTCCAGGATCTCGCCAGCAAACCGCGGGTTTATGTATGCCGCCCTTGTCCGGTTCCTGAGCCGGGTAATATCGGAATCACCGAGAAGAACGTGAAGGAGGAAATCAAGCGGATCGACAAGCTCGCGAAAGACATGGATCTGGGCGTAATCGACATGCACAAGGCCCTTGAGGACAAACCCGCCCTGTTGCCGGACAGGGTCCATCCAAACAACGAAGGCGCTGGGGAGATGGCCAAAGCCGCTTTCAAGGCCCTGACGGGCAAGCCCGCGCCAGTGGCGGCCCTGAAATAGGCCGGAACCGGGAACTTCCTGGAAAAATTTCCATCGGCGGCGGGATACCGCTTGGAGGCCCGCGGAAGTTCGTACATGGTCCGCCCCCGCCATGAATTTTCCCGGCACCTACACCGCCCTCATCACGCCATTTCGAAATGGCGAAATCGATGAGCCCGCTTTCCAGTCGTTGATCGAGCGCCAAATCGCTGGCGGAGTGCAAGGCATCGTTCCGGTCGGCACCACGGGCGAGTCCCCCACCCTCAACACCGAGGAGCACCTCGAGGTCATCCGGCTCGCCATCGCTTTTGCCGACCGGCGCTGCAAGGTGGTCGCAGGAACCGGCGCAAACGCGACCGCCGAGGCCATCGAGCTGACCCAGGCCGCCGAAGCGCTTGGCGCGGATGCAACCCTGCAAGTCTGTCCATACTACAACAAGCCGTCACAGGAAGGCCTCTACCTCCATTTCAAGGCCATCGCCGGAGCAACAAAGCTGCCGGTCATGCTCTACAGCGTGCCGGGACGATCCTCGATCGAAATCGCGCCCGAAACGGTAGCGCGCCTTGCCGCTGATTGCCCGACGATCACTGCGATCAAAGAAGCGGGTGGCTCGGTCGACCGCATCAATCAATTGGTCCAGGCCGTTCCCGAAAATTTCGGCATCCTCTGCGGCGACGATCCGCTGGTGCTGCCGTTCATTTCTTGCGGTGCGACCGGCCATGTCTCGGTCGCCTCCAATCTCATTCCTGAAATTATCGTCAAACTCGTCGATGCCGCGCTTGCCGGAAATTTCAGCGAAGCGCTCGCCCTGCAAAAGCAATACTACCCGCTATTGCGAGGCATCATGACGCTCGACGTCAATCCCGTGCCCATCAAAACCGCGGTCGCCCTCCAAGGCCATTGCTCAGCGGAGCTTCGCCTGCCCCTCGCACCGATGAGCGAAGCGGGAACTGCTGCTCTCACCACGTTGATGAAGTCATACAATTTGCTGTAACGAAGAGCCTGCTCTTCAATTCGATGTTCGAAGTTGAGCGTTCAATGTTCGATGTTCAATTCACCTCCCAAAGCAATGCCATCACCCAAACTTTTCAGCCCAGGCCCGGTCGATGTTTCAAAGGAAACGTTCGAAGCCATGTCACAAACCATGATCGGCCATCGTGGTTCGGAATTCGAAGCGCTGTATGCGTCGCTGCAACCCGGCCTGCAGGAAATTTTCGGAACCAAACAACCGGTGTTTCTCTCCACTTCCTCCGCATGGGGCGTGATGGAAGGTGCCTTGCGGAATCTCGCCCGCAACAAGGTGCTCTGTCTCTGCTGTGGCGCGTTTTCCGACAAGTGGCTCGACGTTGCGAAGAAGTGCGGATTTGAAGCGGATTCCGTCCAAGTGGAATGGGGCCAGGCAATTGATCCCGAATCCGTCCGCGTGAAGCTTGCGGAAGGTGGATTCGACACGGTCACGCTGATCCACTCCGAAACTTCAACCGGCGTCGTCAACGATCTAACAGAAATTTGCAAGGTCGTGAAATCGTTTCCCGGAACGATGTTGATCGTCGACACCGTCTCATCGCTTTCCGCGATGCCGGTTGACATGGATGCCAACCAGATTGACGTCATGCTGGCCGGCGTCCAGAAGGCCCTCGCCCTTCCTCCGGGCCTCGCGGTGTTCGCGGTTTCCGAGGCGGCCATGGAACGCGCAAAGGGATCCAAAAACCGCGGCTACTACTTTGATTTTGTCGAATTCGCCAAAAACGCGGCGGTGAACAACACGCCATCGACGCCAGCCATTTCGCTGCTTTATGGGCTTCAATATATTCTCGGCGAAATCGCCAAAGAAGGCTTCGCAGCACGCCAGCAACGGCATGCCAAGACCAACGCGATGATCGCCGATTGGGGCGCGCGCCATGGCTTCGAGCATTTTGCGCCGGAAGGCCGCCGCTCATTGGCGCTGACGTGCTTCAAAACACCCGAAGGCTTCGACTTGTCGGGCTTCATCAAAAATCTGAAATCCAAGCACGGCTTCCTGATCAACGGCGGCTATGGCAAGATCAAGGGCACGACCTTCCGCATCTCAAACATGGGCAACGAAACCGAAGCGACGATGCAGGAACTCATCAATGCGATGGACGACGTGCTCGGATAATTTCCATGGACTACGCCGCGAAAATCGCGACCAACGTCGCATCAATCCCGCGCTCGGGAATCCGTGATTTCTTCGAACTGGTGCAAGGCCGGGACGACGTCATCTCACTCGGTGTCGGCGAGCCGGACTTCGTCACGCCGTGGCACATCCGCGAGGCGGCGATTTACTCCCTCGAAAAAGGCCAGACGACCTACACCTCGAACCTCGGACTGCTCTCGCTTCGCAAATCGATTTCACGGTACGTGCAAGATTTCTTCCACGTTGATTACGATCCGGCGTGCGAGGTTCTGGTAACGGTCGGGGTATCGGAAGCGATCGACATCGCGCTGCGCGCATTGCTGAACCCGGGTGACGAGGTGATCTATCACGAGCCTTGTTATGTTTCCTACAGCCCTAGCATCGTAATGGCTCACGGCGTCGCGGTGCCAGTGCTCACGACCAAGGAGGATGGATTTTCCCTCAAGCCCGAGAAACTTGCTGCGGCGATCACACCGCGGACGCGCGTGGTGTTCATCAATTTCCCCACCAATCCAACCGGAGCCTGCGCTTCGCGTTCCGATCTTGAGGGCATCGCCAAACTTGCGATCGAGCATGACCTGATCGTGATGACTGACGAGATTTACAGCGAGCTGCGCTATGATGCGGATGAGCCGCATTTATCGATCGCGTCGCTGCCGGGCATGAAAGAGCGGACGATTCTATTGCATGGATTTTCAAAGGCGTTTGCGATGACTGGTTTCCGGCTTGGCTATGCGTGCGCGCCGCAACCAATCATCGAGGCGATGATGAAGATTCATCAATACGCCATGCTGTGCGCCCCGATCATGAGCCAGAATGCGGCGATCGAAGCGCTGGAAAATGGCCAGCCTGCGATGATCGAAATGCGCAACAGTTATCATCAGCGCCGCGATTTCCTGGTGAAGCGGTTGAATGAAATCGGGCTCGATTGTCATACTCCGGGAGGGGCTTTCTATGTATTTCCGGACATCCGCAAGACTGGCCTCACCAGCAAGGAATTCGCGATGAATCTATTGGAGCAGGAAAGTGTTGCATGCGTGCCTGGCAATGCGTTCGGAGCATCCGGCGAGGGATTTCTACGTTGCTGTTATGCCACTGCGTTTGAGGACATCCGCACGGCGACCGACAAAATGGAACGGTTCGTGGGCCGGCTTTGAAATCGGCCATGAACGAACAGCCGCAGGTCCAGGATCCCGAGCGGCTGACCCGGGCACACGTGGTTCCGTTCGCGGTATTCATGACATTTCTGCTGGTGCTTTCGCTGGCTGGCGGCCTGATCGAATGGAAGCACCCCGACGCCCCATGGTGGCGCCAGGATCCGGCGCAAATCATCTATCCGCTGCAAACCATCGCGACTCTTGCGGCGCTGATCCATTATCGCCGTTTTTATACCTTCAACTGGTCGATGAAATGGTCGGTCGCCGGCGTGTTGTTCGGCCTGCTGGGAATCGGCGTCTGGCTGTTGCCAACTACCCTGTATGACGCGTGGCATCTAACAGAAAAACCTTCAGGCTTCATGGGATTTCTGGGCGTTGAAGCGCGCAATCAAGGATTCAATCCCGGCATCTTCGATCATCCGACAGCCTACTGGGCATCGCTCTCGCTTCGATTCTTCCGCGCAGCGGTGGTGGTTGCCTTCACAGAGGAAATTTTCTGGCGCGGCTTTCTGATGCGCTTCGTCTGTGATTGGGAAGGAGACTATTGGCGGCAACCGTTCGGACGCGCGAACTGGTTTTCGTATATCCTGGTGACCGGGCTTTTCGTTTTCGCCCATGGCGCACCGGACCGCCCTGCCGCGTTCATCTATGGATCGTTGGCCTATCTGCTTTGCGTCTGGAGCAAGAATCTCGGTGCCTGCGTCGTCATGCACGCCACGGCGAATCTCGCCATGGGCCTCTACATCATGGCCTACGGAAAATTCGGTCTGTGGTGAGAGGCATGGGTTTAAATCGCATGAATCCGCCGCTGCTGCGGATCGCAATCGTTGGCTGCGGCACCGCGGGTCCCGCGGCAGCGGTGTTGTTGCGCCGTGACGGGCATCAAGTAGTGCTGTTCGAGCGGGCACCGGAATGCAAGGCGGTTGGCGCGGGCTTCCTGCTGCAACCGTCCGGCATGGACGTTCTCAAAGAGCTTGGCATTTACGAAGACGTCATGGCCCACGCTGCGAAAGTGGACCGCTTGCATGTGTTGAATTCAAAGGGCGCAACCCTTCTCGATTTGCACTACAATCAACTCTGGCCTGATGCTTTTGGTGCGGGTCTGCATCGTCCCGTATTATTGCATCATCTGATCCGCGCGATGAGCGAAGCAGGCGTCGAGATGCGCTGGGGTTGGGAAATCGACAACGTCTCAAGGGCGAACAATCACTGGACACTGCATGCGACAAACGGCGCGAGCGCCGGAGATTTCGACCTCATGATCGTTGCCGACGGCGCGCGCTCGAAACTCCGCGATCTTGTCCGCTCCGGTGGCGTGAACCGCGGCTACCCCTGGGGCGCGCATTGGTTCATCGGAAAAAACGACGGAGCTTTCCCCGAAAACGAACTCTATCAGGTTGTCTGCGGGACAAAGTTGCTGGCGGGATTCCTTGCCACCGGCCGCACCATGGATGGTGGCGATTCATTGGTGAGCCTGTTTTGGAGCGTCAGGATCGCCGACGATGCCACTTGGCGGCAGCGTCCGCTGGAAGAATGGAAAACGGAAATCCGCAACCTTTGTCCCAGATCCGCCGGTTTACTGGATCAAATCGATTCATGGGATCAAGTTCTCACCGCTCATTATGGAGACATCCGGATGTCGCGCTGGTATGGCGACGGGATCGTCGTCCTTGGCGACGCGGCCCATGCAATGAGCCCACAGCTCGGCCAAGGTGTGAACCTTGCCCTCGCGGATGCCTCGTGTCTTGCGGATTGCCTGAGGAAATTTCCGATGGCCGACGGGTTGCCGCTTTTTCAAAAGCGTCGAAGGCCATCTCTGCGCTATTACCAGTTGGCGACACGCTTGCTGACTCCGTGGTTCCAATCGGATCATGAATGGCTGGCACCAATCCGCACCTTGTTCTTCGGGATCTCCCAGCGGACTCCATGGGCGCGCTACCTGATGACCTCGACCATGGCCGGATTAATCGGTGCCAAGCGGCCTGACAGCAGGAAATGAACGCTTTTTCGCCCGCCAACGCATGTTTTTCTTGTCAGAATCCGCGCGCTTTTCCATACCTCCGCCCCGCTTGCGGGAAATGGGTAGGTGGCCGAGTGGTTAAAGGCGGCAGACTGTAAATCTGCTCTCATTGAGTACGCTGGTTCGAATCCAGCCCTGCCCACCATTTCCAAAACCTGATTTTATAAGGTTGCGGTGCCTCTCGACTCGACACTGTGTCCTAAAGCGTGGCCCATTTCAAAACCGGGCCGCAACACCAGAATGCGGTGCCATCCCCAAGCGCGGGGGAATGCTCTCCCTGAGAATATTCATTGAATAAATATCAGTGATTTGCGTTTCAGATCCTCCATATGAATTTCATGCGGTTTCTCATCGCGCTCCACTTGACCGCGCTCGCGGCTATTGTGTGGTGGGTGATCCACGCCCTTTCGTAGCTTTTTGGGAAACGAAAAACCCGCCTTAACGACAGCTCAAAGCCAAACTGACTTTCACTATTCTAAACGGTGAAAAGCGGCAGCCCAAAAGAACCTTCCCGAGATACAGGAATTTTATCACGCCCGAAGTCGTCAGAAATTCGTTGTTAGGGTGCGATTGGTAAAGTTGGCACTTGCATTGCGATAACCGATCCCATGGCAAACAACACTCCTGCCCAACCGAGCGAAGCGTCCCAGTCGACAGAAGCTGCTTTTGGCCGCCCCACGGTAATTCACGCTTTGCAGGATCTTCCCGAGTCACTGGGTCAAGTTTCAAAAGGACCTTTGGGTCCGGTGGCACGAAAAGACCACAGGTCATGGAGCACAAAAAGTATCACCCATCCCGCCTACTGGAGCGGTCGACTTGACTCGGCCCTCCATGAGCGGCTTCAAGAGCGGCCTGTCCCTGGCATTGCGCTGTGCTTTGTGATCGGGGCGATCGCTGGCGCTATCGTCGGATCCGTAACGCGGCCGAACGACTGACCACCCCAATCTCTTCTGCAAAGGCGTGGGTGCGTTGTGCATTCCGTTAAGGAGGCAATTGGCGGTGGGGGGGTCATTAGCTGACAACGGATGAATCCACGGCGGCTTTTAACATGGCAGTTGTGCAAATCTCACGGTCGGGGATTCGACGCGGGCTGCCTAGGTCCGGAGCGGTCATCGTCATCCGTCCATCAAGCGAGCAAGCAACGCATTCCTGTTCCAATTCACGGGCCAGCAGTTTGACCAGCGCGCCCAGCACTGGCGCCGCCTCCCGCCATGTTGCTTCAGCACAGAAGCTCTCAAGCACCATCACCCGCTCCCGCTGAACGCCTCCTCCGTCTCGCTGATGCGATCCAGTCGCCGGATAACTCGTCACTCCGCCGAGCAAGCCGCACAATAATTCCTCAGTCGCCGCCGAGATGGGCCCAAACCCCCGCAGCGGCACCCCGTCCCGGTCTTCGCTTGGCAAGTAGAGTGCAAACCGATGAAGGCGAACCGGCGGTCCGTCCTGGTTAAAAATATCGTGATTCATCCTAAACGTTTTACCCGAACTTTCGGCAGAGCTTGCGAGTCAACTGTGCCGCCACCGGCATTCGGAGCAACCGGCCAACCATCGCTTCGCTACCCCAGCCAATGACACTGCCCGCAATCATGTCGGACGGCCAGTGCCTGCCTTTGAGGATTCTCGAAAAGGCGCTGAGCGCTCCTGCGGCCAGACATAGTTTTCCGACCCCCGGATGGAACCTCGCGATACCAAGTGCAGCCGCCATGCATCTGGCGGCATGACCTGAAGGGAAGGATTTGTCGCGCTTGAAATCGCTTCCTCCGGAATGCCGGCGGTAGGTCCCTTCATCAATCAGTTCTTGCGGGCGGCTGCGGGTAACACCTTTCTTGATCCCGAGTTTGATTGAGTCAGCCAGGAGGACCGATGCCAGTTCCCCAACGGCGGCGCGGACCAACCGCTCCCGTCCCGTGAACAAGCCCACCACTAAAGTTGCTCCACCAAGCGCATACAACACCGGGTCCTTTCCCAGAACGCCGAGTGTGTTGAACATGCGCACCCAACGGCTGCCCCGATGGTCTGCGAGAGCTTTTCCGGACGACACGTCCGCGCGCTCAATCACACTTTCCGAAGCAGGTAAAATGTCGCCCATGAAGCTGCTTTTGCAGACGAAGTGCCAACCATAAGACCGTCCACTTTGCAGTTGTCGTGGTAAAAAACGCCGACCTTGGCTGAATGGGTTTGTCCAAGGATCGGCGGAGGTGGTGACACCGCTCGGATGTCCGCCTCAAAGCCATCTTACGGCAAATTTACCAGGATTCCAACTTTGGGATTAAACCTCCCTCGCCTCATGAGGATGCACTATGCAACCTAAAGACTTTGCCACAGTTCATGCTGGTTCTTCTTTGCCGGCACCGGAACTACCATCATCCGGGTCGACCGGTGGTCCATCAGCGTGGTGAACAGTCCGCAGCCAGTGAGCGATCACTGATACGATATAAGTTCGCTCATCCTGCGTGAGCTCCCGGCCTTTCTCAATGCGGTGCCATTTCGCGAGACAGCCGCGGCAACACGTGGCGGTGGCATGTTGCGCAACAAAGACGGGGTGGCCGCGGAAAGGAGTCTGCTTGCCGTCGTTCTTTGGCTCTGCCGGTGCCAAACGTTTGGCGATGAAATCACCAGCGTGCTTCAGGACAGTCGGCATCCCCTTTTCTTGAAGATAGCGTTGCTCGCTTACGCCGAGGTAGAAACGTCGCCTGAAGCGAGAGCGCTTCAATGCAACGAAGAGTTCATCCAGATCCCGCACCGGCTTTTCCTTCACTTAAACCCTGTCATATCGTTCCTCAATAGAATAAAATGACACGTTCGCCCCGGCCCGGTGTATTGCTCAATCGCCGAAAATCCTCAAGTTCTTACGTCACCCGGATCAGGGAGTACGCCACCGGGTGGCTCACCCATGTTTGCGGACGAATTGGCTCATCATGTTTTTCAAAGTGACCATCGCCGCACCCATTTGTTTGAGCGTCGCGTTTTCATTTGCCACCGGCTGATCTTCCGACTTGGTGACACGGCTTTGTATCCGGCCACCCGCATTGATCGGAAAAACCACTTTATGAATTCCATCGGAGATGGCAATCCGGTCCCAGTCGGCAAACGTCAGCAGGCGCGGGGTGGAACTGAACAAGTTGGTTCCAGTGCTGTAGTCCGACGATGGGTTAGTCACTCCGAGTGCCGGGAGGATCGTGGGGACGAGATCGACGTGTGAAGTGCGGTGACTTAATATAGTTGGCGCTTGGCCCGGCATATGAATCACCAGAGGGACCCTGATCTGTTGTTCAGAGAATTCCGAGTTATGTCCCCAGCGTCCATTTTCCATGAATTCCTCGCCATGGTCGCCGGTGATCACGACGATCGTGTTCTCCAGCCGGCCGGTAGCGCGCAGGGCGTCGATCATGTCTCCCAACTGCGAATCCAGATGATGGACCGCGTTGATGTAGCGATTACGAATCAGCTCGATATCCCGCTTGAGGTTGACTGTCGCATAGTTGAGGTCCTCCAGATAGGGTCGGCGGATGACGCTTTCCGGGGGGAAGTAATAACGGGCATGCGGAGATTCGAAAAAGTGAAACAAGAAAAAGGGTGTCTGATCCTGTTTCTTACCCAACCATTCCTTCATGCGGGCAACGTTATACCTGTCGCTCATCCAGCCTTCGTCACCGGAATGGGGATGAAGGTCCCCGGCCGGGATATGGGCGAGTATGGTTTTGTCGAACTCCGGATACGAAAAGGCGGCACTTGTTGAGAGCCGCATGTCGTAGTTGAGTTGCTGCAGGCGATCCATCAGAACCGGTGGACGACGATTGCGGAGGAAGTTGAACCAATAATTTCCGGGCAATCCATAGAAAGCCGTGAACATGCCCATCCGGGTGCCATTCCCACCGCTGTAGTGATGGGTGAATTGCTGGCTCTGCTGGGCGAAAGCCCACGTTTTTGGCATGATTTCAGAGGTCAGCATATCGGCCCGCAGCGATTCGCAGACGAATATGACGAGGTTGGGGGGATTGGCAGGAATGGCCGTTTCGAGCGGATGAAGCGGATAGGCAAGGTTCGCGCTGGTGCCCGGCGCATCAAGGCTGGTCCGGCGCTGCATTTCGAAGCCCATGCGTTTGGCCAATGACCGGAAAGTGATCGGTTGATATCCCGGAACGGTTGATGCCACCGCCATGAAGTCGGGCCAGGCCTGGTTGTAAGCGATGCCATAGCTGATACGCTCGCCGGCAGCCAACACGATCACCGCGACTGCAATCCCTCTGTCAACCCAACGAGGGGTTGTTCCAACCAACCTTTTATTGGATGCGAACCATATCATTGCGTTTACAACAACCATTGCCGCTGCGATCCAACCATACATTCTGATCGTTTCGGGGCCGGCACCCATCGATGCGACTCCTTCGGGCGTGGCTATCAGATTCAGGACAAAGCCATTGATATGAAATCCAAAGAGCCCATGAATTACAAAATCCGCTGCCAATAACAGCTGGGTGATGGATGCGATCAATATAACCACAACGTCGGAAAAATAAACCAGCCCACCGCCCCACCGCCGCGCTCGTTTCGCGACCCAGATCGCGCCAAGGGTTGGCAACGTGTATAGCATGGCATAGCTTGCCACAATCGCGGCGGCAAATGCCCAAACGCGAAACGAGCCGGGTGCTCCTCGCAGGACGAACGCTGACAGGACCCACGCCGCAACCCCATAACACCAACAGCCGAAAAGAAGACCGTAACAGCGTGGTTGCACGTGTTTGGGGCACTCGGTTTTCACCATCCGGCCTGTCTCAGGATTTTCGGAATTCACCCCTTATTCCCTACGATCAGGAACGTGAGAAAATGATGAGACCTCGGGGAAACAGCCGAGATCCGCGCTTGTGGCGGGCCTATGAGCCCTCCATCGTTTGCCAGCTCCTGGAAGTCATGCGCCTTCTCCTCATCGAAGACAACACCGCGTTGCGCGCCGCGATGTCCCAATATCTGATCGAGGCGGGATATCTGGTGGATACGGCGGCCACCGGGGACGAAGGACTGTGGGCAGCGGAAGGCGGCAGCCACGATCTGGTCCTGCTGGATCTCATGCTTCCTCACATTGATGGCATGGAAATCCTGCGACGCCTGAGAGCAAAGAAGAACTCCGTGCACATCATCGTCATCAGCGCACGCGATGGCCTTGAAGACCGGCTTCAGGCGTTGGACGCAGGAGCGGACGATTATTTGGTAAAGCCGTTTCCACTCACCGAAGCGCTGGCCCGGGTTCGCGCGCTTCTCCGACGCGCTTATGTGAAGAAGAGTCCGGTCATGAAAGTGGCTGACCTGGAGCTCGATCCCATGCGCAGAACCGTTGGCCGCGGCGGACGCCCGATTGAGTTAACGGCTCTCGAATACCGCATGCTCGAGTATTTGTTCTATCGTGCGGGCGAACTGGTTACCCGCACCGATATCTGGGAGCGGGTCTTTGAAGACGGGACCGGTGGCAGCAGCAACGCCGTCGATGTTTATATTGGCTACCTGAGGAAAAAAATAAACGCCGGTGAATTGCCCAACCTTATCCACACGCGCCGCGGTCAGGGTTATATATTGGATATGTTAGCCGAATGAATCCTCCCTCGATTCGCCGGACCTTACTTTTGCGTTGCGGCGTTGCAACGGGTGTGTTGCTGTGCCTGCTTTCGGCCGGGGTCTACATGTTGGTCCGTCAAAGCTTGTATCGCGAGCTTGATGAATCCATCGCGCAAACCGCGGCATTGCTTGCAAACCAGGTCGAGTTGGAAAACGACGCGATCAACTTCGAGTGGCAGGAGGGATTGGGAACCAACCGCTCACTCATTCCAGACGGCTTGTTCCAATTCTGGGAAGAACAGACCGGCCGGACCACGCGTTCGCCGGGACTGCATACCGGAGACCTGCCAAAATTTACCGGCATCGAGGGCAAGCCGCTCTGGAGAAACATCGTCCTGCCCGACGGCCACCACGGCCGGGCGGTTGGCTTACGGATCTATCCGTTCGTGCTACCGGAAGAAGTTTCGTTGATGAAGGAACGCGGCCATGTCCTCGATCCCCGCACCATGCCTCACACACTCGTGGTTGCCCGTGATGCTGAACCTGTCCATCGCACGCTGGAACGGCTCCGCTGGATTCTTGCAGGCGGAACCCTGCTGACGCTGGGCCTGGGATTCCTGATGATCCGCCAAGTGGTTCGTGTGACGCTGCTTCCGATCGACGAACTGACCGCACAAATGAAGGATCGTGCGGAGCATCAATTGGATTTCGCCCTCATCCTCCCGGGCGAGTTCCCCATCGAGCTGGTGGGCCTTGCTGAAAATTTCGATTCGTTGCTCGCGCGGGTTGCTGCGATCCGTCAGCGCGAACGCGACTTCATCCGCCACGCGGCGCACGAACTACGGACACCGATCGCAGGCCTGCGCGCAACCACCGACCTCGCGCTGTCCCAACCGCGTGACGCCGCTGCCTATGCCGCCCATTTGGCAACCTGCCAGAAGACGGCCATCGAACTCGGGGAACTGGTCAAGCGCCTGTCAGCCCTTTCGCGGATCGGACAGAGCATCACTCCGCCCGCGCGGGAAACGCTCGATGTGAAGACCGTTTTGACCGACAGCTTCGAGGTTTTCGTTCCCCGCTTCGAGGCACGCGGCCTGGAGGCCAAATTTGAATTCCCGCATGATCCGCTGATCGCCGTGTCCGATTGCACCTTGCTCCGGATCATCTTCAACAACCTTTTCGACAATGTTGTTTCGTACGCCAGCGCAAACACCCAAGTCCGGATTCAGGGCGAGATCCACGGCACAACCATTGAAATTCGAATCGCCAATGAAACCGATGATCCACCGGATAACCTGGATCGGTTGTTCGAACCGCTTTTCCGCCGGGAGGCTTCACGCAATGAGGCGGAAGCCCATCTGGGGATTGGCCTGACACTGAGCCTTGAAGCCGCGAGCGCGATCGGAGGAAGTTTGAAAGCATGCAGGCCCGGCGGAACATGGATCGAGTTCATACTCTCATTACCTGGCCCTAGCGCGCCGAACTGATAGACCAATAGAAATTGGAGGGCTCTCACTGCCTTCTCATGATCGGGTTGATACATCCCGGGCTGATGACGCCACTTTCGTCCAGACGCACGGGATTTCACCGAAGCGTTTCCATGCTGTTCGCCTGTCTCATTGCTTGCCGCGTGGTGATGTTGCTGCTGGTCCCGCACGCGGATCCCTCAGAGGCACGCTACGCGGAAATCTCGCGCAAAATGGTTGAGACATCAGATTGGATCACTCCCCAATATGATTATGGCATCCCATTCTGGGCAAAACCACCGTTGTCGATGTGGATGTCCGCGGCAGGCATTGAATTGTTCGGGAGCAACGAGTTTGGCTCACGAATTTTCATTTTCATTGCATCCCTTGGCATCCTTCTGCTGGTCGCCCGCTCAGTCCGGCGGGAGCTGGATGAAACCAGCGGCCTGGTAGCGGCGACACTTCTGTTGGGCATGCCGTTGTTCTTCTATTGCTCGGCCGCGGTGATGACAGATCTGCCGCTGGTTGCGGGGACGACCCTCGCCATGGTCGCATTCAGAACCGCAGTGTTGGAAAATTCAAAGCGATGGGGCTATGCGTTTTTCATCGGACTCGCCATCGGTTTGCTGGCAAAGGGGCCACTGGCGCTGGTGATCGCCGTTCCGCCGATCGCGGGCTGGATTTTTCTAACAGGCACTTGGCGGCGTGCGTGGAAATCACTGCCATGGATATCCGGCACGTTGCTGATGTTGACCCTTTCAGTTCCTTGGTATTTGGCAGCGGAACACAAAACTCCCGGATTCCTGAATTACTTCCTCGTGGGAGAGCATTGGAAACGCTTCACGGTATCAGGATGGAAAGGAGACCTCTACGGCAAGGCCCATTCCAAAACTCCCGGCACCATTTGGCTATTTCTCCTCGCCGCCACCTTTCCTTGGTTTTTTGGGTTTTTCGCCATTCCGTTCCGCAGATGGCGCGAGAGCAGGAACTTCGTGATGGCAGACCACGGACGCGGCCTCTATTGGCTGTTCTGGGCGCTTTGGCCGGTCGCTTTTTTCACACCATCACGAAACATCATCGCCACCTACCCGCTGCCTGCCCTGCCAGCGATCGCCATGTTGTTGGCAATGGCCGCACACCATTGTGGAGTGAACGGCTTTTCCTGGAAACGCTTTCACCCGCTGCATCCGGCTCTGGTTGCCTTGTGCTTGTGCCTGGTGATTTTTGCGGGAACCGTCTCGATCATCATCCCCAACTCTGCACCCCATCAAACAGAGCGGGAACTGGTGGAAATTTTCCACAACCAATGCCGGACCGGGGACCATCTTCTTTATTTTGAGAAGCGCCGGTACTCCGCGGAATTTTATTCCGAAGGCGCGGCAGAACACACCGAATCGTCGACCGTCCTCATCGCCCAGCTCGACGCTCCCGGGCGCCTGTTTGCCGCGATGAAAACCAAATCGTTCAACGGGCTTCCCCCGAACATCCAACGGCGTTTTGTTCCGCTTTCAAACTGGGGCACGCAACGAATCAACCTTTATCTGGAACGCACCGATACACCAACGATGACCGGCATCGACGCTGCAAAAACCTTTCCCATCGGAAGCTGAAAATCAACACCATGGAAAACCAAATGGGATCTCCTGAAGCCTCGGCACCGACAGATCGGCGCAGCCGTGCAAACGTCCGGCCTTGGATCACGTGTGTCGTCCCGGCCTTCAATGAAGCGGAAGGAATCGCCGGGTTCGTGCGCGAGCTATGTTCGTTTCTCGACGGTCTAACAGATCGTTTCGATGTGATCGTCGTCGACGATGGCAGCAGTGATGGGACCGGACTGGAAGTGATTGCGGCTTCGGAAGAGCTGCCGGTTAGAATGCTCGGATTGTCACGCAATTTTGGCAAGGAAGCCGCGATTTCAGCGGGCCTCGACGAGGCCGGAGGAGAAGTGGTGGTCATCATCGATGCCGATTTCCAACAACCCATTCCCCTGATTGCGGACTTTGTCAGCGAGTGGCGGAATGGCTATGATATGGTTTACGGGCTTAGAAACGACCGATCCACGGACCCACCCGTCCGGCGGTGGCTTAGCCGGCTTTACTATCAAATTCTCAGCCGTGGAGCGTCCGTTGACATCCCGCCGGATGCCGGGGATTTCAGGTTGATGGACCGCCGGGTGATTCAAGCGTTGAGACAACTTCCCGAACGCGGAAAGTTCATGAAGGGTCTCTATAACTGGGTTGGATTCAGCCAAACTTCCGTATCGTTCGATTATGGCGACCGGCGGAACGGTGGATCGAAATTCAGTTTGGCATCCCTGTTTGATCTTGGTGTTACGGGCCTGACTTCGTTTTCATCGTTTCCCCTCCGGATCTGGGTGGCGGTGGGTTCAATTATTTCCGGGCTCTCCATTCTGTATGCCATTTTCATTTTGATTAGAACGCTTCTCTACGGCGCTGACATCGCAGGCTGGGCGACCCTGGCGGTTGCCGTCACCTTCCTCGGCGGAGTTCAACTGTTGTCGATCGGCATCCTCGGCGAATACGTGGCCAGGATCTTTACGGAAGTAAAACAGCGGCCGAACTACCTCATAGCGGAGCGACACGGATTTCCCTCATCTGGCCAGCGGGAACAAAAAGTGGCTGCACCAATTCCGCTGGTTGCCATCGATGGGAGTCCGTGGGCTCCGGTTGAATCCCATCACATCGTCACAAGGACCGCCTCCTGACTCCCCGCATTCTTCGTGGATGACAAAACGGAGTCCCGCGCGAGGATGGGGGCATGAAGCCTTTGACGCCGGCCTCCACCGCCCTGTTGCTCATCGACGTCATCAATGATTTCGATTTTCCCCACAGTGAAAAGCTGCTCCGCCACGCGCTGCCCGCCGCACACAAGCTGGGTGCCCTTAAGAGGCGGTTTAAGTCGGCGGGCGTGCCGATCATCTACGTGAACGATAATTTCGGCCGATGGAAATCGGATTTCCGCGACCTGATCGCGCGCTGCAAGGACGTCGACTGCCAAGGACGTGAAATCGCACGGCTGCTCGAGCCGGATTCCGAGGACTACTTCGTTTTGAAACCCAAGCATTCCGGATTTTACTCGACGTCCCTCGCGGTCCTCCTGGGAAGCCTGGGCACGACAACCTTGGTGCTTTCGGGATTCGCCGGCGACATTTGTGTGCTCTACACGGCCAACGATGCCTACATGCGCGACTATGACCTCATCGTGGCATCAGACTGCATCGCCTCCGAAACCATTCCCGCCAACCGCGCGGCCCTGCAGCAGATGGGCAACCGCCTCAAGGCAACGGTCATCAAATCGGCAGCGATCCGCTGCAAGTGACCGCTCGCGCAGCGATCGAAGTCCCTGATTCCACGAAGGGCTCACGCTTTCTGCCGCAGCAAATCGCGGATTTCCCGCAGCAGAACTTCCTCGGCGGAAGGTATCGGTGCCGTCTCCGGAGGCGCATCGGCGGCCTTCTTCGCGGCGACTTTTTTCGCCGTGCTGATTCCCTTCACGACCATGAACATCACGAATGCGACGATTAGGAAATTGATGGCGACGGTGATGAAATCTCCGTACGCAATGACGGGAATGTTTTTGGCTTTTGCCTCCGCCAATGTTCGAGCTCCGGTAGCTGAAAGCGGAATGAACATATTCGTATAATCGATTCCTCCCGACAATTTCCCAACCAATGGCATTACCATGTCCTCGATGAAGGCGGTCGACAGTTTGACAAAAGCGGCCCCCATGACGAACGCAATGGCCATATCGATGAGATTTCCCTTGAGCGCGAACTCCTTGAATTCCTTGAACATATTGGATCTGTGTTGGTTGACCATGAAGTCAATGAAGTGTCACTTGTTTGCCGCCAAGCTATTTTTTCCCGGTTCCGGCAACTTGAAACTTGGCAGCGGGACCCTTTCCCTTGACCTTTGCGGCAATGGCCAGACGGAATTCACAAAGCATCCGCCGCCTGCTCGATGAGGTTGGGCCGGTGGATCAGGTGGGAATCGATGAACGCGTCGCAAAATACGGCACGCGCAGTATCAAAAAGGGATCCAAGGTCTTCGGCTTGAAGCTGGCGATTTCGATGGTTGATCTCACCACCTTGGAAGGCAAGGACACGCCGGGCAAGGTTGCATCGCTTTGCGTCAAGGCGCTGCGCCCGCACGACGGCGATGTCCCACCCTCTGCGGCCGTCTGCGTTTATCCGGCCATGGTGAAGCATGCTGCGAAATACGTGAAAGGCACCAAGGTCAGGATCGCATCCGTGGCAACGGCATTTCCATCGGGACAGGCACCCCTTGCCACACGACTCGCGGAAGTACGCGCGGCGATCGGCGATGGTGCCGATGAAATCGACATGGTCATCAACCGCGGCGCTTTTCTCGAAGGCGAATTGTCGCTGGTCCAGGATGAAATTTCCGCGGTCATCGAGGCCTGCGGCACTGCCACGCTCAAAGTAATTTTGGAAACCAGCGAGTTGGAGACTTATGACAACATCCGCGCCGCGTCGTTCCTTGCGATGAGGGTCCTGCGCCCCGGTGATTTCATCAAGACTTCCACGGGCAAGACTTCCGCCAACGCCACGCTTTCGAACAACCAGGTGATGCTTGAAGCCATCCGGGATTTCTTTCTGGAGACCGGCATCGAAATCGCGATGAAACCCGCCGGCGGCATCCGTACGGCGAAGCAGGCGCTGCACTTTCTCGTTGCGGTCAAAGAGACACTCGGCGACCGCTGGCTTGCCAACGACCGTTATCGGTTTGGCGCCTCCGCGCTGTTGAATGACCTCGTCCGGCAACTCGTCAAGGAAAGGTCAGGCCATTATCAGGCGCCATACACGTTCAGCGAGTCTTCTTCCGCTTATTGAAACGGGCTGCGCCACACCATCCTCAACCTCCATGCCCGCCAAAAAGTCCAAGTCCCCCGCCGCGCGCGAACTCCTGTTCGGAAGTCTCTGGGAATACGATCCCGCCCCCGAAATGGCGAAGCCATTCATCGACGCCCGTTATCAGCTTTTTATCAACGGCAAGTTCGTCGCGCCCAAAACGAAAAAGTATTTCGATTCCATCAGCCCGCGCGATGGCAGCAAGCTCGCTGAAATCGCGCTCGCGGGTCAGGCCGATGTCGACTCCGCGTATCAAGCCGCGGCAACCGCGTTTAAGACGTGGAGCAAAATATCCGGAGCGGAGCGCGCGAAGTATTTGTTTCGGATCGCCCGATTGTTGCAAGACCGTGCCCGGGAATTCGCGGTTGCTGAAACGCTTGACGGAGGCAAGCCAATCAAGGAATCGCGGGACTTCGACGTGCCCATGGCGGCGGCGCACTTCTTCTATCATGCCGGCTGGGCGGATAAATTGAACTATGTGACGCCGGGCAGGACGTTGGAACCGCTCGGTGTCGTGGGTCAGGTCATTCCATGGAATTTCCCGTTGCTGATGCTGGCATGGAAAATTGCCCCTGCCCTAGCGGTCGGCAACACGGTTGTCCTCAAACCTGCCGAAACCACTTCAGTCACAGCGCTCAAGTTCGCCACCATTTTACAAGATGCCGGACTACCACCCGGTGTCGTAAACTTTGTGACCGGCGCGGGCGAAACCGGCTCCGCGGTTGTCAATCATCCGACGGCGGCGAAGATCGCATTCACAGGTTCGACTGCGGTCGGCAAGGCAATCCAAAGCGCGCTCGCGGGGACCGGCAAACGTCTCACCCTCGAACTGGGCGGTAAAGCCGCGAACATCGTTTTCGATGACGCACCTCTCGATCAAGCCGTGGAAGGCATCGTCAACGGTATCTTCTTTAACCAAGGCCATGTCTGCTGTGCTGGCTCCCGTCTGCTGGTGCAGGAATCCATCGCCGATGCCATCCTGACAAAACTCAAACTGCGACTCCGTTCATTGCGCACAGGTGATCCGCTCGACAAAAACACGGATGTTGGCGCGATCAATTCAAGGGCCCAGCTCGAACGCATCCGCACCCTCGTTGCCACAGGAGTCGCCGAAGGTGCTGACATCTATCAGAACGAATGCGAGTTGCCCAAGAAGGGCTTCTATTTCCCGCCCACCCTGTTTTCCAACGTCTCGCAGAGCCATCGCATCGCGCGCGAGGAAATTTTCGGCCCGGTTCTATCGATCCTTACCTTCCGAACGCCGGAAGAAGCCGTGGAAAAAGCAAACAACACGCACTACGGCCTCAGCGCCGGCGTATGGACCGACAAGGGCTCGCGCATCCTCAAGATGTCCACCGAACTCAAAGCCGGCGTGGTGTGGGCGAATACCTTCAACAAGTTCGATCCAACTTCACCCTTCGGCGGCTATAAGGAATCCGGCTTCGGCCGCGAAGGTGGGAAACAAGGCCTGCTTGAGTACGCGGCACTTGCATAAGTTTGTTAAATCCTCTTCCTGAAAACTGAAAACTTACAACTCGCAAACCTATGCGCCTTCCCATCACCAAAACCCCGAAGTGTTATGTCGGCGGAAGTTTCATTCGTTCGGAAAGCGGACGGGTTTATGCGGTCAATGATTCCAGCGGTGAATTTTTTGCAAACATCCCGCTCTGCACCCGCAAGGATTTGCGGAATGCCGTTGAAGCGGCGGCCAAGGCAGGTCCCGGTTGGGCCGCGCGCAATGCCTACAACCGAGGACAAATCCTTTACCGTCTCGCCGAAATGCTTGAGGCGCGCGCGCAGGAAATGACCGATGCGGTGATGCTCGGCGGATCATCGCGATCCGAGGCGGCCCGCGAAGTCAATGCAAGCATTGACCGCATCGTTCATTACGCCGGCTGGACCGACAAATATCAGGCATTGCTCGGCAGCGTGAATCCGGTGGCTTCCCCGCATTTCAATTTCACGGTTACAGAACCCATGGGCATCATCGGAATCATCGCTCCGGATGTGGCACCCTTGCTGGGACTGCTCTCACTGGCGATGCCAGCTATCACCAGCGGCAACACCATCGTCGCCCTTGCGTCGACAACACGTCCCTACCCCTCTATTCTGTTAGGCGAAATGCTGGCTACAAGCGACCTGCCCGGCGGAGTTGTCAATCTGCTGACAGGCCAGCGCGATGAATTGCTTCCGACCTTTGCCACTCACGCCCATCTGCGCGGGATGGCTGCCGTCGCAACTCTCCCCGAACGCAAAACCCTCCAGACAGGTGCCTCTGACAGTGTCAAACGCTTGAAGTTGATTCCGGCAGAAGACAATACCGATTGGTTTTCCGACAAAACCGCGGGACTTTATGAAATCCGCGATCACCTTGAAATGAAAACGACCTGGCATCCCATCGGAGCATAAATTGCGTCCAACATCCGCCTGCGCGCCAATTTTTGCATGCCTGATGCCATTTACGTTCGCGATGCCTTTGCAAGGATCGCCGACCGATACGTCCTGACCAACCACGTCCTCAGCCTCGGTGCCGACATCTGGTGGCGCCGGGTGGTGACTTCACGCATCAAAAAGTGGCAGCCCCGCACCGTCCTCGATGTCGCCAGCGGCACCGGGGATCTGGCTTTGGAGATTCAGCAGGCATGTCCCGATTGCGAAGTGATCGCCACCGACTTTTGCGCGGAAATGCTGGCCCATGCGAAAAGCCGTGGGATCGTCAAAACGGTGGTTGCCGACGCGCTGGCGCTTCCATTTGCTGATGATGCATTCGATGTGGTAACAGTTGCGTTCGGTCTCCGCAACATGGCGGATTATCCTGCCGCATTGAAAGAAATGGCGCGCGTTCTCAAGCCCGGCGGGCGGCTTGTGATTCTTGATTTTTCAATTCCGACCGGACTCTTGAGGAAACCATATCGATGGTATCTTCATCATGTGTTGCCACACCTGGCAGGGTGGATCACAGGCCAGCGGGACGCTTACGAATATCTCGGAGGATCCATCGAAGCATTCCCGTCCGGCAGCACGATGACGAATCTGATGGAAACCTGTGGCTTCACAAAACCCTCTTTCACACCACTCAGCCTTGGAGTGGTGACGATTTACGAAGGGTGGCGGTAGGATTTCCTGAACGGCACCGTCGTCCCGTCATTCATTAACCTAGGCGATGACGTAATGGTTTGTTACCCTCTCCTGCGTCATGATTTTCGTCACCCGCACTGGAAGCTGCCGATAAATTCGCGAGATCCCATCGGTTTTCCAGATTTTCGGGAATTATCCCGCCTCCCCCCATCCGCCGATGCCTCCCGTTCACCGGAGCAATAACTTCGATTTGATCCGGCTGCTGGCCGCCGCCCAAGTGGTGCTGGCGCATGCGATCGGGCATACCGGCCTCCTAGACAAGCTCTCAGCGGGCCAGCGCCAGCTTTTCGACCTGCTGGTATGGCTGCCCGGGGTGCCTGTTTTTTTTGTGATCAGTGGATTTCTCATATCGAAATCTTACGAACGCAGCGCGGGCAACGTGGGTGGCTATTTCTGGAACCGGTCCCTGCGGATATTTCCGGCCCTCTGGGTATGCCTCGCGGCAACTCTGGCAGTCTTATATGTCTTTGGTTTTCTCACGCCAACATTCCTCCGCTCAGGGACCTTCGTCGGCTGGCTTGCAGGCCAGGTTAGTTTTTTGCAGTTCTTCAATCCGGAGCATTTCCGTGATTTTGGGATTGGGGTTGCCAATGGGGCTTTGTGGACCATCACCGTTGAACTGCAGTTCTATGTCTTCATCCCGATCCTTTATGCCACGGCCTATGGGCCTTGGAATGGCAAACGATTGGGTTCGGCGCTTCTTGGCGCGTTATTTTGCATATCCTACATCTCCTTCTGCGTGATGAACGTGAAGGTGAACGGACCCGGGGGATTCACCGCCGCTCCATTCGCATTCAAACTGCTGCAAAATACGCTCATCCCGCATTTGTGGATGTTCATGGTTGGAATTTACCTCCACCGCCATTTCGACCGTCTGCGGCATTGGCTGGAGGGGAAGGTTCTCATCTATTTCATATCATACCTCGCCTTGGCGGCCTTGATGCAATGGCAACTGCGCGAATATTCCATTCCCTTTTATCTGGCCCTGCTCCCCGCCAGAGTCCTGCTCGGTTTGGCAACAGTGTCGTTTGCCTACAGCGCAAAGTCCCTGTCAGGGCGGCTGCTTCGCGGCACGGATATTTCCTACGGAATCTATATCTATCATTGCGTGGTCATCAATATCTTCGTCGAGAAGGGATGGCTACAATCCTTTGTGGCGGTGCCTCTCATTTTCCTGTCCGCGATCGCACTTGCCCTCACAAGCTGGTTTCTGGTGGAAAAACCCGCCCTTGCCTGCAAGGGGGTCTCTCCCGCCGACTGGTTCGCGAGGTGTTTCCCCCGCAAGATGGCTCCAACGGCACCGCCGGAGGATATCTGAGCTCCAGGCAAAGTGGGGCTTCAGGGTTGAAGCATCCTGGCAACCCGCCGGGGAAGAACCGTGCCAGTAAATGCCAGGCTGATGATTCCCATCGATGCCAACAACGCGTGGAGGCCGTAATAATGCAAGGCTATCCAGCCGACTCCAGCGATGACGGCTGATTCCACCAATTGTATTTTGGCTAATGCCGCCACCTGCCCGGTTCCGATCATCATGGTATGATTCAGGTGTCTCCAGACATACGCGATGAAATAGAGCCCGTAACAAGCAAGCAACGGACGATCGATATTCGAGAACTCACTGCCCAGCCAAAATGGCAGGACCAACGGCCCCAGCAGGAACAATCCGAACGCAGAACAAATCGCGAATCCCGTTCCATATTGATATAGGCGCTTTGCCGCGGTCCTCGCCCAAATACGGTCACCCCGAGCCAGCGCTTCTGACACGGCCGGCCATGTAGGAGCACTGAGCATGACCACAAACCCAAGCTGCATCACCGTCAGTGAAATAAAGACTCCGTATAATGCGACCCCTGCCGGCCCTGAAACCCTTCCGGTCATCAGGCCACACAAGTTGAACTCGACCAGCACGCTCACGACGCAACAGACGGAAAAGGCGAGGCCATCCGAGAAGAGGTGCTTCGCTTGAACCACGGTCACGTGGTTCACGGACGGCAACATCAACGGATGCTTGCGCCATAACGAAACTGTGTTGCAAACCTTTGAAATCACCATGGCACCATGCACCGCCAGGATCAGGAACCACACCTCAGGCACGAAATGAATGCCGACGCCGACGAACAGCGCAGCCAGAACATTGGCGGTTGCGCCCCAGAAATTATTCGTGGCAACCTCAAGATGTCCCTCCCGCATGCGCTCTGTGGAATTCAAGACAAAGACCAGCAGAAACAGTCCCAACCCTGCCCATAGTGCCGGTCGCAACGCGGCTTCCCTGCCAGCGAAGTGATTTCCATAGATCGTCGGCAATGGTATGGTTATAAGTATTGTTGCAAGCGCGATCCCAGTAGCCACCGCGATTGCCGCGATCAGAAAAAACGCTGTCGAAGCTAGCTGGCGCTGGAGCAGCTCGTCCGATTTGGCGCGCGCGCGCGTCAATCCATGCGTCAGCGCCGGACCCATTCCCACTTCAAGTAACGCCATCGTGGTCAGCGTGAGATTGACCGTTGTGTATAGTCCGAATTCAGCCCGGCCGAGCACTCGTATCGCGATGGGAATCGATATCAATTGGAACAACACGGTCCCCGCTTTGGAGACGAGGGACATTTTGACCGCCTTGCGGATCGACCGCTCACGGTGCGCGGCATTCCCAGCAACCGGCGCTCCCGGCATTTCATCAATGGATGCATCGCTCAACATGCACCACCCCGCTTGTAGAGAGTCATCAGAATGATCTGAAGATCCAGGACCAGATTCCAATTTTCGATGTAATCAAGATCGAACTTCACCCGCTGGTGGAGACATGTATCGCCACGAAATCCATGAACCTGCGCCCAGCCGGTGACTCCTGGTTTGATGTTATGGCGGACATTGTAGTGAGGGATTTCTTCTTTGAATCCTTCAATCAATTCCGGCCTCTCGGGCCTCGGCCCGACGAGACTCATGTCACCGCATAGCACGTTCCAGAACTGCGGCAGTTCATCGATATTCCATGCCCGCATCATCGCGCCAATTCTCAATCTCCGCGGATCGTCCTTCACGGTCCAGCCGGGGGCGCCCTTTGTCTCCGCATCCGGCTTCATGCTGCGGATCTTGTAAATGTAAAAAGGGCGGCCATTCAATCCAATCCGGCGCTGGCGGTAAATCACACTTCCTGGCGATTCGAGATACACGATTAACCCGAAGACGGCCATGACCGGCAATGAGAGGGTCAATCCAATCAAGCTGCCAACGATGTCGACCGATCGCTTGGCTGCGTTGTTAAACGCATGGTGCAACGGCATCTTGCCGACGCCCAGGACGGGCATTCCATGTATCGTTTCCAGTTGCAAGCCGGAGACAAGGATATGAAAGCAACTTGGAACCAGTTTGAAATCAATGAACTCGCGGCCGCAGGTTTCGGAGAGTTCCAGCATTTCATGACGATCCAGTGTCCCATCAACAACCAGAACCACATCGGCACCCGAACCTCTCAGGATTGACCGGAGGCCTTCGAAGGTGCCCAAAACTGGAATCTCGAAGGGAGGCTGCACCTCGAGCCCGTGCACCGGCGGCACAATGATTCCGGCGACCGAGATCTGGTTGGCACGGCCATTGCCGAAGCGTTTCAATGCGCGGTCGCATTCACCGTTCCAGCCGACGAAGACCGCCTTCTGCCGCAACGCTCCTGCAAGCGATTCGCGCCGGAGGATGCAGTAAAGTATCCAACGCCAGACCAGCAGAAACACCATCGCGGTGACGGTTCCGATCGCGCAATAGAGGCGGCTGATCGGCGGTTCAATTTTCAACACCAATGCAAGTGCTAGAAAGCTCGCACCCCAGATCACACATGACTTGATGATCGTGGCGAAGGTTTTTCTAACAGCAAGGTAGTTCCTTGGATCGTGCAGCCGGAAATTGGCCAGCAAAGTCACCAGCAGCACGCTACCTAACAGGACGTGCCCGAAGTAACTTGATGCGTTGATGACCGGATCGCTCACTCCAAGCTCGCGCAATCCGGTTTCAAACCGGAGCACGTATGCAAGCATCATCGAGAACAACACCACGGCGGTGTCACCCAGGAAGCTTGCAGCCACCAATTTCTGGTGGGCAACCCATGGGCGGTGCCGGTGTCTGAGGGTGAAGGTTACTTGGGAGGGGTCAGGAGCAGCCGGACGGGGACGAGCAGGGGGAGACTCGCCCGCAATCAAGCGGGGTGTCGGATTCATGCGTTGGGGTGTTAGGGGGAACCAACAAATCCATCGGGGGGATGGGGCGGGTGTTTTGGGGGGAAGGAAAATCGAAAATGAATCAGAGGAGGCGCGCTAACAAAATTTCGGAATTCGGGGGTAATTTCCGGGTGAAATTGCAGTCGGTGCACTTGCGGGACTTGTAGCCTCAATGCCAATGCGGTTGATCGGCACGGCCGGCCCTGGCGAAGAAGTGTTGGAGTTTTTCTCACCAGCCTCATTCCAGATGAAGCCAGCCAGATTGCCACCTGCGGAACGCACGAGATCCGCGGCGCGCTTGAGATCATGACGTTGGCAGCTCCGGTCCCGCACCACCATGCAAGTGCGGTCCGCATAGCGCGCAATGGCCAGCATGTCGGACACACTCAGGACGGGAGAGGTATCGATAACCACCCGGTCAAACCATCGGAAGGCGTCCTCCAACAACGAAGGGAACCTTGTGCCACCGAGCAACTCGGCGGCGTCCGGCCGCATCGGGCCCGATGAAATCATGTAAAGGTTGGGCAAAGCTGTCGTGAAACATGCTTCCGATGCTTCATTGGCACCTGCAAGATAACCACCCAGCCCTGCCGTTTCATCCGCGCCTCTCACGAGCTGCCGGCTCAGTCCAGGACGCCGGAGATCGGCATCGAGCAACAAGGTGCGGTGCCCTTGAATCGCCAGGGAGGTCGCATAATTAAGGGCGCAGAATGATTTCCCTTCCCCGCTGCGGGCGCTCGCGAACAGGACGGTTCGTCCCATGGTTCCACCGGGCGGCGGCGCTAGAATTGCCCGCAGCCGCCGGAATGCCTCGGCGCATGCGGACGAAGGATCAGACAGCAGGACCATGCCATCACTCGTGGAGTCAATACAGGGCAAGGTGGCCAACAAAGGCGATCCGGTTGCGCGAGCGGCAGCCGCTGGATCGCGAACCCGGCGATCGCCCAATTCGACTCCTAACAAAAGCAGAACCCCGCCGCAGAATCCGAGAAATGCCCCAGCTCCCGCGAACACCATTTTCCGCGGGCCGACCGCCTTTTCGGGCACCATTGGCATGTTTTCCCACCGCAGAAAAGAGGCTGGAACGGATGCTGCCATGGTCGTTTCGCGCAGCCGCAAGGCCACCGAGTCATGAAGCGTATAATCGGCGTCAGCATCACGACTCATCGCCCGGAATTTTTCCCTGATGCCTTCGACATCAACCGCTTCACCACGTGCGCGCGCTACTTCTCCGGACAACTTGTATTCGTTTTCCTTGGCGACCCTGTAGCGTTGTTCAAGAGCCTGACCCGCCGATTTAACCGTTTCGGCTAAGGTTGATTTCATCGATGCGATCTCATTCGCAATTTCCATATAAGCGGGATGCTTGTAGAGATAGCGTTGCTTGATTCTGGAAAAATCCGCCTCCTTCTGTTGAATGGCGCGGACTTGCGACAGCACTTCAGTGCCACGTTCCGATGTCCCAAGGCCCGCCAGCGCCTCTGGTTTCTCGGCATCGAATTTCACATAAGCTTCAAACTCGGCCTCAAGTTTCAAACGCGCGGCGGTCGCATCCGTGAGCTGGGAGTTCAAGGTCGCAAGTGGATCACGCATCTGGCCGATCCCACCGTTTCCTTCCAAACCTGGAACCGGGTGATCCTGCCGGAATTCCTGAAGGCGCTTCGCCGACATTTCCATTCCAGCCCGCAACCGTTCCTCTTCGCGGGCGAGCCCTTCGCTGACCTGCCGGGTGATGGCGATCTGCCGCTCATTGGTCCACCTTTGATATTCATCGACCAGCGATTCCACGAGTGCTTTGGCACGGACCGGATCGCTATCCTCGACTTGCAGGTTGATGAGTCGGGTGCCGCGTCCCAATTCGATCTTTACGTGGCTCGCAAACTTTTTCACCAGTGCTTCCGGTCCGGTTCCTTTAGGCGCGTATGTCGGATCTTCCGCAAGGTGGTTGGCCTCCACCACCCGCATCAGAAGGGTCGAGGTCTGCATCCCCTGTTCAACGGAGCGCATTTGCTCGAGATCCCGCGTTTCTTCGGGAGCAACAGCGCGGATATTCAACACCGCCGGGGCCTGGCTGTTAACATAAACAGATCCAGTCGCGCGGTAGGTCTTCTGCAATCGGGCTGCAAATGAATGGAATGCCGCCGCACCCGCGAGGGTCAGAAGCACGACCATCCAGCCACGACGCATCAGAATGCCAGCCAGCCTCCCGGCTTCGACTCGTGGCAGAAAATAAGCCGGGTCCGCTCCTTGCGGCGCAGGCAGCCCTGTGGATGGAGGACTCGCAGGATGGTCTTTCAACTGGGTGAGGGACATAAGTAGTTCCTTAAAACAGGCTTTCCGGAATCGTGATGATATCACCGTCGCGCAGCACAATGTCGGTGCCTTTCCCGTTGGTGATATTCGTGAGGTTGACGGTCTGAACGCTGCTGCCCCCGCCGGCCGTGAGGCGCTTCAAGCTGATCTTTTTATTGTTGGCAATCCGGGTCGCGCCGCCGGCCATGCCAATCGCTTCCACCAGCGTCAATTGACGGTGCGCCGGCAGTTCGAACACACCAGGCCGTTGTGCCTGACCCAACACGGTCACGGTCTTCCGCACCCGGGCTTCGATCGATACGCTCACCTCGGGCTTGACCAAATAGCCGTCCGCCAACCGGCGTGTAATCGCCGCGGCCGCCTGGTCCGTGGTCATGCCTTCAATTCGCACGATTCCGATCAGTGGCATTGAAATGGATCCTGCTTCTGAAAGTTGTCCCCGTGTCGTCAATTCATCCTCGCGGAAAACGCGGATCTCAACATTGTCCATGCGTCCGATCACACCGGACGAACGCTGGCCCTGGCCCGGCGAGAGCGGTGAGGTCACGAACGTGATGATAGCCACGAGTAGCGCGATGGTTGCGGATTTCATGATGGTTAGAATCGATAGTTCATCTCAACTCCGGCAATGCTCTGCCTGAATCCGAAATTAGGGTCCGAGGAGTCGTTATCCGAGAGCCGGTAAAAAAGAGAAACATCCAGGGAGTCGGACACTTGGTATTCGAATTCCGGCCGGACGAACCAAATCTCGTCCTTGCGTCCGCTGCCGCCTGCTCCAGACACGCGATTGTAAGAAGCTGTCTCGAGCCCGCCTTCGAATCTGGCGGTCCACCTCGAGCCGAGTCGTTGGGATATCCCCGCGCTCAATCCACGCGCCTGGTAATTCTGACCAGCAAGATACGCTGATGCTTCCTGACGCTGATAGCTTGCCAAAAACAAGCTGGTTCCTTGGCGGGGCATCCATTCAATCCGATTCTCCACCACCGGATTCACATCGGTGCCAACATCTGTTTCGCGTCTCTCTCCTCCAACCATCAAATGAACGATGATTTTCTCGCGTGGTTTCCAATTAAAAGTCGCTGTGATCTGCTGCGTATGCTGGGTTCCAGAGCGGTCCACATCAAAGCGGCCTATCTGCCATGCAAGTCCCAACTCGGTCTTTGGAGAATAGGCGAACCGGACGGCTGTTTCGCCATAGACTTTGCTTGAATCGAACAGTCGCTTATCCTCGTAATCCGTCTCGCGCTGCCCGCCCGCAAACTCCACGGCCAACCGGTCACGGGGAATCCATCCCGCTCGAATCTCATTTTCAAACTCAATGCGGTCAGCCTCGCGTCCTGTATCGGCGGTTGCATCGCCGAGTTTTTGAAACGCTCCCTTATAGGTTAATCTTGAAATTTTCCCATTCCACCCCGCGATTACCGCCGCTTGGTGATCAATCCGATCTTCCGAATCCAGTTTGGAATAAAATACTGCCGTTGGACGATATGCAAACTTGAGGAATGCACCTAGGCCGGCGGCCGAGTCGCCATGAGAATAAGCAACGAGTGGAGACACCCGATACACCATATCTTTCTCGGGCCGTTGCTTGCTGAGAAACACATTGTCGTCGTAAGCAGCAGACAAGGTCGCTTCCAAGTCCAGCTTGTCCTGCCGCACGCTTTGATCCGCTGAGACGGCCGGGGTATCCACACCTGCGGCATCGATCCGGTCATTAACGCCGGTCGAAAGTGCCTGAGCATGGCCATCCGGCGCCAAACCTGTTAGACAACAGACTGTCACCAGAACAACCATCCGGGGGGGACATGGTTCTTCAAAAATCATTGCGGGGGGAGCAACGACCGACTCATCGCTTTTTCTCCGCCTTATGACAAGGATTTTCACTTGTCCAAACGATACGTGATCGCGTAATTCAAACGTATTCGCTAAATGCTAGCTTGAGACATTGCTTTGCTAGCATGCGTTAAATATCAAAAGCTATTTAACTAACAGCTGAGCGTCTGTTCCCGTTGCAATCCCCCCGATGCAATCAACAACTACACGTGTATCTTCCCCCAGCCGCTCCGCCGCCAAACCTTGGATGGAGCAATTTGTTTGGCATGCGTTGAATCATGGAAACCGGATCGCGGTTATATCCGGCGAACGCGAAACCACTTACGAGGAGCTCTGGGATCGATCCAACCGGATCGCCGGCTTGCTTGGCGCGCGGGGAATCGGCCGTGGTTGCTACGTAGGGCTTGGGATTGGTCGCTGCCTAGATTTGCCTGCCGCCCTCCTGGGCATCTTGAAGTCGGGAGCCGCGTACATTCCGATCGATCCCGCCTATCCGGCGCAGCGTGTTGAAAGCATGTTGGCTTCGGCTCGCTTGAAACATGTGGTTACGTTGCGGAAATACGCGGAGATATTCTCCGGACCAGACGCGATTGAAATCGATCAACCCAATGATTTTGAATTTCCGGTTTACGATTTCAAATATCACGGCAACGACCCCATCTATGCCATCTTCACGTCAGGATCCACTGGTGACCCGAAAGCCGCTTCGGTGTATCATTCCGGATTCTCCAACTTGTTGAATTGGTATATCTCCGAGCTTGGCCTGTCGCGGGATGATATAACTCTTATCATCAGCTCCCCGAGTTTCGATCTGACCCAGAAGAACTTCTTCGCCCCGCTTGCAACAGGTGGCACGCTGATTCTGGATGACGATGCCAACTATGACATCACGCGCATTCTAAACACGATTTCAACCCGCGGGGTCACCATCATGAATTGCACGCCCAGTGCTTTTTATCCCTTGGTTGAAGCCGCATCTGGAAATAACTACGCTGCTCTGACATCGCTCAAATCGGTGATTCTCGGAGGGGAGCCGATTTCGGTTCCACGGCTGAGGACATGGCTCGAAAATTTCAACTGCCATGCCGATGTGATAAATTCATACGGTCCCACCGAATGCACGGACATCTGCGCATTCTATCGTCTCAACCGAACCAATCTGGACGATCATTCGTTCGTGCCGTTGGGACATGAAATCCCCAATGTTAAGGTTTCGATTCATGATGATGATGGATTGTTGGTAGCAGGTGAAGACATTGGTGAATTATGGATTTCCGGCGCAGGGCTTGGCGGCGGATATCTGCACGACTCCTCTCGCACGGCCTTGGCTTTCCAGGGTTCCAGCTATCGAACCGGTGACCTCGCCAGGCGGCTTGGTTCGGGTGTTCTGGAATTCCGCGGTCGGGCCGATCAGCAGGTGAAAGTGAACGGATTCCGAATCGAACTGGGAGAAATCGAAATCGTTTTGGAGCGGCACCTTTCCAGCACAGTGGGATCCGAAGCTTGGAATTCACGTGACTTGAAGTCGC